>Ga0214921_10000865_pt1 | contig 53845 bp, 55 predicted proteins | sample LL1505_MetaG_FD_177992 | JGI IMG/M metagenome (GOLD analysis project Ga0214921, IMG submission 177992) | Freshwater microbial communities from Lake Lanier, Atlanta, Georgia, United States - LL-1505 | ecosystem: Environmental > Aquatic > Freshwater > Lake | place: USA: Georgia | collected... | reverse complement strand
CACCCTTCGCTACGCTCAGGGTGACCTCACGCTCAGGGTGACCTCACGCTCAGGGTGACCTCACGCTCAGGGTGACCTCACGCTCAGGGTGACCTCACGCTCAGGGTGACCACGTCATCCTGAGCCACTACTGTCATCCTGAGCCGAAGGCGAAGGATCTACACTTGCAGCAGCAGGGTGACCACATGCGAAGCGGTTACAAATTCAAATTAGATACCAGCGTAGTGAGACAAATAAGCCACGCCTAACTTGGCGAAAGCTGCTACCTGGCTCATCGCACTAGCCGTCTCAAGCGAGTCGCGGCCGGTATGAATTTGGTGATTGTACGCTCCAGGATTTTCAAACGGGAATGACGTCACAAATCCTTGGCGGCGCCATGAGGTGTGATCACTATCGCCACCAGAAAGACTCTTCTTAGCCCATTCAACACCAACATACCGGTCAATCAATCCACCAAGTGCTGTATTGAACTGATCGACTGTGTTGTTTGTAACAAACCAAATTTTATCTGGCGTACCGGGTTCTTTATAAAGATTCATATCGTGCTGCACCATTGTGACCACGTTCTTGCCGGCTGCCTTATATTTTTGCGCCATATCTTGGCTACCGACAAGACCGATTTCCTCAGCGGCGTAGCCGTGAATTTCAATTGTACGTTCTGGGCGGGCACCGGATGCCATCAGCACTCTGAAAATCTCTAAGTTCGTCGACGTACCGCTGGCGTTATCGTCGGCGCCCGGAGATCGGCTTGATGATCCTTCCGACCAATTCACGCTATCGATATGGCTACCAAGCACCACCACTTCGTCGGGACGAGATTTTCCTTGGATGCGAATCACAATGCTGTCTTGTGCCGTGCGGCTACCGTGATCAAAAAGCTCAATGCTCACATCGGAACGACCTGCCGCTAAAGCTTCGTATTTTTGCTTCAACATGGACGGAATGCGCTGACCGGTTGGTGATGAGTGAAAACGAGTATTGATGTCACTAAGTTCCTTGATCGTGGCGCGGATGTTATCGCCAGAAACTTGCGAAACCATGGAGCGAACCGATGCCAGATCCGTTGTCACAGGCACCACTGGCTCGCCGGCTCCCGTCGGAATATCACGCGTCATTTCATCGCCTTCAAGGCGCATCAAAGCCCCGCAAGCAATGCCTTCATGGTGCATGAGGTGAGATAGTGTTTCTACTTTGTAAAGCTCGTCCATTTTCATCAGAGCAAATTGGCCGGGTTCAAAATGTATGATTTGACCAAGTCTTTCTGCAAAAAAAGGCGGTTGAGTTTTGCCTGGCATCCGGACTACGTAAAGATTTTCAAAATCGTCATCTACAGCGTCCACGCGGCGCATGATCGAAACACCGTTCTCTTCAAATAAAAGATTCTGGCCCTGTGCTGCAAGGCCTTTAACGAAATTTGAGGGCACGATTGTGACTGGCATTCTTTCTCGTCCATGCCCCATAAGCACCAAAGCCGAAATGCTAGCCAATCCAATGACAATCGAACGCTTCATAAGTCTATCTCCCGACAGCTGATTGGAGGCCTCATGCCACCAATTCTCTGGTAAGCATCTTTGAACCGCTTTCAGAGTATCTGAATATTCTATCGCATGTTGGCCTTGCGGCCAAAATTGTCGGGGCTACTATGTTTGACCAGTGATACTGAAGCAAGACATCTGGTTATGGTTAGTTTGATCTGGAAAAACTTAATCGCAAACGCTGACTAGCAATCAGCCTCCCGGAATGAACTAGTAAGAGTGCACCTTCATCTGAACCATAAACGTGCTTCCGCGGCCCGGCTCACTGGAGACAGAGACCTTACCATGCATCGATTGCACTAGATGTTTAACAATAGATAGGCCCAAACCAGTGCCACCATCTTCGCGACTTCGGTGCTTGTCGACCCGGTAAAAACGCTCAAAAATTCTAGCATGGTGTTCAGCCGGAATGCCAACACCTGTATCTTTCACGCGAAGCACCGCTTCCGTGCCTTCTTGCGCCAAATCAACAGCCACCTCGCCGCCTTCGGGGGTGTATTTGATGGCATTCGTCAATAGGTTATCTATCACCTGACGCAACGCCTCTTGATCGCCCTTAACTAGGATATTGTCCGCAAGCTTCACGTTCATTGAAATATTTTTTCTGGTGAGCACATGCTCTTGCGTCTGCACAGACTGACGCGCAACATGAGCAATATCTACGGCCGTTTGGCGTAATTCAGCTTCCTGGCTCTCGGCTCGCGCGAGCGACAGAATATCCTGAACTAACTCCACCAATCTGCTTGCATTGACATCAATTCGCTTCAAAAACCGATCTAGCACCTCTGGGTCAGACTTCGCTCCCGATTGCAGAGTTTCCACGTAACCCTTGATGCTTGTAAGCGGGGTTTTCAACTCGTGGCTGACGTTCGCAACAAAGTCACGACGCACTCTCTCTAGTCTGCGAAGTTCAGTCACATCATGCAACACCACAACGACACCCGCAGTCTGTTCACCTTTAAACGGCGATGCGTGAGTCTCCAAAATTGAAACATTCTCGCCATCACCAAGAGTCAGCTCAACATGCTTGCGTTTTTTTGCCGTACGGCACTGAATCACAACGGGAAGTATAATTCCAAGACCGACCACGTCATTGATTTGCTTATTGCGCGAGGAACTCGCTTGTGTTCGCAGCAGTCGGTCAGCCGCGCCATTTGCAAACAAAATTCGGTCGTCGTCACCAATCGCAACAATTCCCTCAACCATTCCAGCAAACAATGCCGCCAGCTGGGTTCTTTCTTGAGACAGGGTCGCCATGCGTTCGGAAATCTCCTCGCCCAACAAATTGAGAGTGAGACCCAGCAACCCAAATTCGTCATCACCAATTTTTTTGACTCGAGCCGCAAAATCACCGCACGTCAGACTTTGTGCTGTTTGGGTAATCTCTGACAAAGACTTTTGCACACCACGCGCAAGCATATAGCCAAGCGCCAGCGCCACCAGTGCACCCGCGATGGTCGCGACAATCAGCGAATTCAGCAGCTCGTAAGTTTGATCGACCTGTAAAATTCCAGACCGCGTCAAAAACACTGCGGCAACTGTAATCAGTGCAGCCACGATCGTCGTCGTTATAGCTCCATAGATTTTCCATAGAAACTGGCTACGAAAAACAGCTCGAACACTAATGCGTGATTTGTGGGTCAAACTTCGCGACACTTGTAGCCCACCCCACGCACCGTTTGAATAAATTCTGCTTCTTCCTGCAGTTTTTTGCGGACTGCACGAATATGCACATCAACGTTTCTGTCGATCACAAAAGTATCGGCACCCGCAACTCTTTCAAGAATTTGGTCGCGAGTGAAAACACGTCCCGGCCTGCTGATCAAAGTCTTAAGAAGATTAAATTCTGCAAGGGTTAGAACCAAGGGCTTACCATGACTCCACGCTTCATGTTTATCTAGATCCATCTCAATCGGACCAACTTTTATTTTTGCCCCTGATGTGGGCGAAATACTACTAGCGGCGGTAGCACCTTGACGCTGGTCTTCACTGCCCCTGCGCAGGACCGCACGAATTCTGGCTACAAGTTCCTTGGGACTAAATGGCTTAGAGATATAATCATCTGCACCAAGCTCCAAACCAATGACAATATCGCTTTCTTCACCTTTCGCTGTAAGCATGATCACGGGTGTCTGACGCAAGGAGCTGTTATTCTCACGCATTTTTTTTAGAGCAGTGAGCCCATCACAGATCGGCATCATGATATCCATAAGAATCAGCGCGGGGGTTTTTGTCTGGGCTAGGGTTAAACCCTCCTGCCCATGTTTTGCGACTCGGGTTTGAAACCCTTCTCGCTCTAAATTGAATTGAATGAGTTCGCGAATATCAGCCTCATCCTCGATGATTAAAATATCACCCGAACCTGCCGCTGCTTGAGATATCGGTCCCGCAGACATTGAGCCCCCCAAAAAAAATTTATTATTATGGACGGTCACGAACGTAGCCTAGTTATGTTAAAAACCTATAAATTTCAAGGAAGAATCAGCTTGATATAAGAATTTTAAGCATATTTATAAGATCTTTACACAAAAACCCTCGTGGCCCAAGGCCCGCCGCGGTATAAGTAAAGGTCGTCCAATATGGACGTCTGCGAGGCATAGCGCGGGTAGCCCGGCGGATCGCAGGAGATAGCGTAGCGCCCATATTCGGAGGAATTTCAATGAATTTCAGCCCTTTACTAGTTCTTTCCACGCTTTTTGGCATCGCGACGGCGATCCTTCCGATTCGCACGGACGCCGCGCCAATCAACGGTGAAGTTCGGGTCGACGGGTCGAGCACGCTATTCCCGATTAGCGAGGCTGTGGCTGAGGACTTTGGCGCCATCAATAAATCCGTTAGAGTCACGGTTGGAACTTCGGGCACGGGCGGAGGCTTTAAGAAATTCTGCGCCGCAGAAACCGACATTAATGATGCCTCGCGACCAATCAAAGAATCAGAACTCGATCTGTGCAAGAAGAACAAAATTGATTTCATTGAGCTGCCTGTTGCGATCGATGGTCTTTCTGTACTCGTACATCCATCCAATAGTTTTGTTTCCAGTCTGACCACGGCAGAACTCAAAAAAATATGGGAACCGGGATCAACAGTAAAGCTCTGGTCGGACGTCAATCCATCATGGCCCAAGGAAAAAATGACTCTGTTCGCTCCTGGACCAGACAGTGGAACTTTCGATTATTTCACCGAGGAAGTCGTCGGCAAATCTAAAAGCTCTCGCACTGACTACACCGCATCAGAGGATGATAATGTCCTGTTAAAAGGAGTCGCATCAAGCCGTTATGCTTTGGGCTATTTCGGCCACGGTTACTACATGGCCAACAAAAATAAAGTTAAAGCCTTAAAAATCGACGCAGGTCGCGGCGCTATCGAGCCAACAGATGCAAATGTGGCCAGTGGTTCTTATCCCTTGTCACGCCAACTATATATCTACGTCAACAGCGCTTCCGTGAAAAAGCCTCAGGTCAACGCCTTCGTTAAATTCTACTTAGAAAATGCCAAACGACTTTCAGGTGAAACTGGGTACTTACCGCTGTCCGACGACTCTTATAAGCAGGCAACTGAGCGCTACTCGAAAAACGTCACCGGACGCGCAGCAAAAAAAGCGGCTACCAAATCCTAAACTTTTCTAACGGACCCTATCTTTGCTTAAAACTGAGACAAACGTTGATTCGTTAGGAGTTTCTTCTGGCGATGCCTTGGCCAAGAAATTAGCCGAGGCTGCGCAAGCTCGTTTTAAAATTCGTTGGAACGAGATCATCATCGTAAAGTTTCTGCAATTATGTGCTTGGGTTTCCGTGGCCACCACCATAGCGATCATCGCGATTTTAGCCGTTGAGTCCGGTGCCTTCTTTTTGTCAGTGCCGGTTTGGCAATACCTTTCTGGCAGCGAGTGGTCACCCCTCATTGAACCGCGCGCCTTTGGAGTGCTGCCACTCATATCAGGTACTCTGGTCGTATCTCTCGGCGCTTGCCTTATTGCGGTTCCTCTTGGGCTGGCGAGTGCTATTTATTTAGCTGAATATGCTTCGCCCACCATCAGGAAAATCATTAAACCAACGATTGAATTACTTGCTGGCATTCCATCGGTCGTTTACGGCTACTTTGCCGTCACCACCGTCACGCCATTGTTGCAAGGGCTATTCCCAAGCACCGAGGTTTTCAACGCTGCGAGTGCTGCCATTGTTCTTGGATTTATGGTCCTTCCCATGATCACCTCGCTATGCGACGATGCGATTAGAGCGACGCCCAGAGTCCTTCAAGAAGGAGGCTTTGCCTTGGCCGCAACCAAAGCCGAAGTCGCGCTTCATATTCTTATTCCAGCCTCTATGAGCGCCATTATGGCTAGCTTCATCCTTGGATTTTCTCGAGCCATCGGCGAGACCATGGCAGTGGCTCTTGCGGCAGGTAGCACCCCCAACATGACTTTGAACCCCCTCGTCAGTATGCAAACAATGACAGGCTATATCGTGCAAGTGGCCATGGGTGACGTACCGCACGGCACCATCGAGTATCAGTCGATCTTCGCAGTCGCAGCGACGTTGTTTGTTATGACCATGCTTTTGAATATCGTGAGTCACATCATCGTGCGCCGATTTGCAAGGCATTGGGAGTAGGTGCAGAATATGAGCAACCCCCACAATCAATCCACTACTGCGTCAACTCACACTGCTGAGCTAGACAGTCCATTTAGAGACAACCTTGCGAGGCGCCAAGCTCAAGCCGGAATTTTTAAACTGCTTGTCCTGATGGCCACGATCTCTGCGATTGCCATCCTCGGATTTCTGTTGTTCAGCATTGCGCGCGATGGCCTACCGTGGTTGAATTGGGCATTCATCACCAGCTTCCCAAGTCGTGTGGCTTCCCGTGCCGGAATCATCAGTGCTCTTGTTGGCAGCGCTGTTGTAATATCCATCACAGCATTTATGTCGGTCGTTTTAGGCTTAGGGGCGGCGGTTTATCTCGAAGAACTCGCGCCAAAAAACAAACTCAGCCAAGTGATTGATCTGAACATATCAAACCTCTGCGGAGTACCATCACTCGTATACGGCATGCTAGGCTTAGCGGTTTTTGTCCGCATCCTTGGATTCGGTAGAAGTCTACTAGCCGCTGGTTGCACACTTGCCTTAATGATTTTACCAATCATCATTATCGCCAGCCGAGAAGCGCTCAAATCCGTGCCGCCCGCCATCCGGCTCGCCGCGCTAGCCCTCGGGGCCACACGCTGGCAAACAACTTGGCATCATATTATACCAGCTGCTGCCCCCGGTATGCTCACTGGCATTATTCTGGCTCTTAGCCGCGCCCTCGGCGAGGCCGCCCCACTCATTATGGTAGGCGGCGTCACTTATATCGCGTTTTTACCCAATTCGCTCTACGACTCGTTTACAACGTTGCCAATCCAAATTTTCAACTGGGCGGGACGCCCCCAAGACGACTTTCATGGGATCGCTGCTGCAGCTATCCTCGTGCTAGTTGGTTTGGTCCTTATCACAAATGGTATTGCCATCGTCATCCGAGCCAAGCTAGAAAAGAAAAACAGGTGGTAAGCTAAAATGGTGATTGCTGCAGAAAATCTGACTCTTGCATATGGCGATAAACGCATCGTCAAAAACGTTTCATTAGACGTTGGTGGATGCACAGTCACAGCGCTAATCGGCCCGTCTGGCTGTGGCAAAAGCACACTCCTACGCACATTCAACCGCATGAACGACTTTGTACCTCAATTTCGTTTGGTCAGCGGTGAAATAAAATACCGAGATCTCAATGTCTATGCCCCTAATGTCGATCCTGTTTACATTCGGCGCCGTGTTGGAATGGTCTTTCAAAAACCCAACCCCTTCCCCTCCAGCATCTACAAAAACATCACCTGGGGGCCCTCTATTAATGGCTATGAAGGCGATCTAGACCAACTTGTGGAAAGCTCCCTGCGCCGCGCCGCTCTCTGGGACGAGGTCAAAGACAAGCTTAAATCTTCTGGGTTGGCGCTTTCTGGCGGTCAACAGCAACGCCTTTGTATTGCTCGTGCCATCGCTATGGATCCAGATGTTATTTTGATGGACGAACCATGCTCTGCGCTGGACCCAGCATCAACTGCGCGCATCGAGGAACTGATCAAAGAACTACGTGATCGCTATTCCATCCTCATAGTCACTCACAACATGCAGCAAGCGGCCCGTGTTTCTGATCACACAGCGTTCATGTTTCAGGGCGAAATCGTTGAATATGCAACGACAAAACAAATTTTCAATTCGCCTAAACAGCGCCTCACGGAAGACTACATCATGGGACGCTTCGGGTAAGTTCGCCATCACATAGTAGCTGAGCCAACCATGACTGACGATCGACAGAAAATAAAAAACGAATTGATGTCAGGACCACTGCGCCCATACATAGAACAAAACACTAAAGATCCGCATCCCTATCTGAGTACGATCCGCCGCGACTGCTTGGAGCATAAATGGAACTTTATGCTCACCACGCCAGACCAAGCTGCTTTTTTATTTACGCTAGCGCGCTCACTAAGCGCGAAAAAAATCCTCGAGCTTGGCTGCTATTTTGGTCATAGCACCCTCGCAATGGCGGCAGCATTGCCGCCGGACGGTAAGATTATTTCGATCGAACACAATCCAAAATTTGCCCGAGCAGCTCGAGAGCACTTAGCCAAAGCTGGCGTCGATCCACTGACTGAAATCATGATTGGCGAGGCGCCTGACCTCATTAAAACAATTGAATTAAACCATCCTCCGGGTTCATTCGATATGGTTTTCGTGGACGCCGATAAGAGACATTTCCATGAGTATTGGGAATCCTCGCTTCGTCTCATCAGGACAGGCGGCGCAATTGTATTCGACAATGCCCTCTGCCGTGGCGAAATTTTGAATGACAGCCCTAGCGCCGCAAGCCATATCGCGGCCGTCAGAGAATTCAACTCCATGGTAATGGCGGATGACCGCGTGTTTTCTTTTATTGCCACCATCGCCGATGGGATGTTGGTGGCTACAAAACGCTAGAATGATAATCCGCCCATGTCAGTTTGAGCCGTCGAAGACCCTTCGCCTTCGGCTCAGGGTGACGTGTGCTCGTTCAGGGTGGCCCGCATCTTCAGTCATGCTGAGCCGCTACTGTCATCCTGAGCCGCTACTGTCATCCTGAGCCGCTACTGTCATCCTGAGCCGAAGGCGAAGGATCTACACTTGCATGAGACCCTTCGCCTTCGGCTCAGGGTGACGTGTGCTCGCTCAGGGTGACGTGTGCTCGCTCAGGGTGACGTGTGCTCGCTCAGGGTGATGTGTCTGCGCTCAAAAATGAGATTTGTGGATCGATCACAGGTTTTCGAGAATTCCTAAAAAGCAGGCAATTGACAACAACGGCGCATCGCGGGAAAATTGTACGGAGCATGCGCAGTAGTTTGGTAATCTAAACCTCCCGCAGGAGGGAACATATGGCGTTTAGACTAAGAGGCTTTGATCAGGTTACCGCTTGGTTCAGCGGAATCATGATTTCGGCACTTGTTTTTACTTTTATTTGGTACGGATCAAAATATTTGGCGAGCCGCGATAGCGAAAAAGACCAAGCTCGCGTCGAAGCTGCGCTCAATGAGCTAGACCAAAAAGGTACCAATGAGTCAGAAAACGATTCCGTCGAATCTAAGACGACGGGGAAATCATCGCCCGGACAAATATCTGGCCACAGATCTGGCAGCAAATTTGGCTCTTCGGAAGCTTTTGCAAAATTTGGTTATTCAGGAAATCTTGCCCCTTGGTATTGGGCGTCACTTAATGAAAAATGGCACCAATGTGGACTAAAAACTGGTCAATCTCCGATCGACATCAGCGGAGCAAAACTTGATGACCGTCTCAAAACACTAAAATTCCACTATACTCACGGCGTCACGCGAATCACGCTTGGTCATCAGACCATTCAAGGCGATGTTGAGCGTGGAAGTTATCTCGAGTGGGACGGTGAAAGATTTGATTTAAACCGGGTCTATTTTAGAACGCCGTCTGAACATCGCGTCAATGGGCTACCATATGAAATGGAAGTTCAGCTTGAACACTCCGCCGTAACCGGCAAAACCATCATGCTTTCCGTATTGATGACCCCAGGTAAAAATTCAGAGATTATCGACAGCATCACCCGACATCTTCCGTCTATGGACGAAGAAATTCAGGAGATTGAGCGCCTGAACTGGCAGAATTTGCTTCCCGCACAAAAAACCTATTGGAGTTACACTGGATCCATCACGACGCCGCCTTGCACCGGCAACGTACTCTGGGTTCTCATGACGAACACAGTCACAACCAGCAAAGCTTCCATCGACAAATTCGTTCTCAAGCAAAAGTCGAATGTGCGCCCAGTATTCTCCATAGGTAAGCGTGCACTCTCTCGAAGCAATCGATAAAATCGGCGCAAACCAATGAGACTGATCGGTATGTGGCAGAATCGTTTCATTTTCTACTCGAAGGCCTGCGATCACTGAATTGTGCACCTTGCGCGCAGCTGGGCCAATGCTGTAATACGCTTGCTACTTCACCTGAACCTTGTTGCCCGCATGTGACACGATTTCGTATTCGACTCTGAGATCAAGTGATTTAGCGCACAGCATGCGACAAATGCATTTTGCTTCTTCTCTGCGCAATAAACGAAAAACGAGGTCACTAAACTCGACCTCTTCAGAGTAAAAAGCTGCCATTTGAGGACCGTTCCTTTGGACGAATGCATCGTAAAAGGCGGAGACTACTTCCAAGGCACCCATAACTTGCCTGTTTTTTTGCCCTAAGAACAAATGGGCTCTACATCAACAGACAAGTGTGTGCGTCAGCCTGAGCTCAACGTGGGTAAGGAGTCCACTGGCCTGCGCCTTGCGCATGGATGCTACTTTTAGGATCTGCGCAGTCCTTTGTGGCCACCTGAAGATCAACGTTTCTGGTATTGTAATAGAACAAATGATACTCCTGCGGCGTGCCCTGTACGACTGAGCACCGACCTAGAACCCGCGCCTCTGAGCAATTTCCAATAGGTTGAAAATCACCCTTGAACATTCTACATGCCATCATATTGCCCTGATTTTTTTGCTTATCGGCGTAGTCCGTTCCTGAGAAGACGAAGCACACGCCCACTGTTGACGAAGCGTCACAAACGCCACCGCGAGCCTGAAGATGAAAGAATGCGCTTCTTTGCTCCTCGAGCTGTTTAGCCTTCTTTTGCTCTTCCTGGGCTGCCATTTCTTTCGTGTACTCTTCTCTACCTTTTTGCCAGGACGCTTTAAAACCAGCAGCTAAATCCTTAGGACAGTCCGCCGTGGTCAAGCCTCCGGATTTCCCGACTTCATAGCCATTTTCTGGAGTGCAGTACGACTTAACACCCTCTTGGTAGCCTTTTTTATATTCTGCGGAATCAGCCTTGATGCCAAACTTTGAGCAGGCTTTATTATGTTCAGCTACGCGTGATAACGACAGCCCTTGGGATCCATCGGTACGACCAATATCAAGCCAATTGGCTTTCTTACACTGATCCTCGCTCATTGTGGCGCACGACGACAATGAAAGAAGAAACCCGCTCATGATCCCTGCTAAGACTTTCATAGACATGTCCTTTAAAATTTTTTTTATGCTTTATATGTTCTCACAACCTCACCCAGAGTCAAGAACGCCGGGAAAAAACGCGCCGCATGATATTCGTGACGCGATTAAGTCGTAGTTTAAGATTGCCCAATTTTATCTTGAGCCTGCCACAAGTAGTTTTTAACCCATAACACCATACAGAAATACATGGCAAAGTGACTTACAAATTTCACAAATGCGAATAAGCCCCCTGCCGGCAGGTTGCGGGCAAACACAACAAAACCTTCGGCGCACACGTAAGTCAGCGGAACTATATACAACAAAAAATTAAAGCTCTTATTAGCTAGTTTAGATTGATAGTTAAGGATCAACAGAAATAACCCCATGATTGCGCCAGCTGTCACGGCACCAAAAAACCACGGCGGCATCCCAACTTTAAGCAACTCAAAATCGAAATAAGGCCCATTCCACTCATAGATCTGATGTAACAAAATCGCAAGCATCTGCGATCCTACGGCAAAATTAAGCCAATGGTGTTTATTTGCAAGAATTTTGAATCTTTCATTTAGTTTTGGACTAGTCACCGCAACAAGAAACAGCGGCATGATCCAGTTTGGCGCACGTTTCAAAAATTCGGCCAAAGCGTTCATCGAATTGATTTCATAGGGCGCGATATAAACTCCGAGAAAAAACAATCTAGAAACCGCCGTCATCGCCCCCCAAAAAAGAACCCAAAGCAAAGCACTCTTTGGAATCCTTGGCAAAAGCAACAGCAAACCGTCGACAATATCTATAATGGCGACTGTTTTTAGAAAAATCTCTGAACCACGATATTCCAAACTAGCAGGAAAAAGCATCCTGACCCAAGCGCTCCATTCAGAACCAAAGTTCGCCGACGCCTTCCAAGCCAAAATGCCATGGCCAATAAAACAGCCGGCTACTGCGATGCGAAGTGCTAAAGAACGCTGCCAGCGGGAATCCGTTCCAAGCTCCTCGTATAGATCTTTTAAGCGTGCAACCATTATTTCGCCACCAGCTTGGCATCCCATTGTAGGGTTAGACCAACGTTTAGAAACTTCGTGGTGAGCGTGGCAACATCAACCGTTCCAGACATATCGGGGGTGTCATCATAAACCGCAATAACACTCCCCGTCTGAAACACCGTTGAAGTTAAATAATTATCCGAGACACTTCCCGAAACTGGCTGACGTAAGCCCTTAAAATCCACCTTGTAGATATCTGGATATTTACTTTTCAGAGTCATGAGCATATCTTTCGCTACGATCTCCGTGGAATGGAATGTAGCGGTGTTTCCTCGGCACGCAATACCCGCATCGGCAAGCAGGTAGACTTGTCCATCTGGCTGGGCCAGCAAAAAGCCGTTATCCATGGTAACGTAGCCCGGTTGACTGCCATTCGTTTTTGGAATTTTGCCTAAATCTCCAGGATTTTTGATTGGATCTAAATAGGGAAATGAATGAGCTACATCCCAAGCACCATCAACGCTTGTGCATCTCCCATTACAACGACCATTTGTGCCGTATTCCGGAAAATAGAAGTATCGCCAATATGTCCCAATAGCAACTTCGCCGACATGTGAAGAGTTGTAACCAGCAGTGATCGTGGGTAACTTGAAATCACAAGACGCAGGTAAAGTTAGAAGAGTAAAATACTGATTGGCGGCAGGTTGAAGTCCCGATCCTTTTATTTTGCAGGCTTCAAAGGTAGAACTCTTCGGAGTGCCAGTCACCACATCCCCTTCATCCTTGTTCCAAGACGATTCCCCACCTGACTGAGACAGGTTAAAGTTCTTGTCGCCAATCGTCTCATCTTTTAGCACGAGCGCCTTGGCCGACATGATGATCTCAATGGAATAGGGTTTTTCCAAATTTGATTTGTTGTGTGTCACTTTTGCAGTCAATCCAACCTTTGCAAGAGCGTCCGCCAAGTTTTGGGGAAAACCATCACCAGCTGTCGACTTAATGCTATCCTGGACTAGATCGTACTGAACGCTATAATCGTTTGAAGCGTCCTTGGGAGTTGATTTTGGTGCAAATTGAGCGGAAAGCGAGAATGTTTTGCCATCCAGCGTAAAGTTAAATTTGGCCTCAAGCTTGCTCGCCCCTCCTTGGCTAGGCCTAGGATTGCTTCTTCCGGTGGCAAATTTGGCTCCAGCACCACTAAAGCTACCGCTACCACAACCAGGAGTAACGCTCATGAACAGAGCTAAGGATAGAAGCGTCGTTCTTTGCAGGTGAGTTCTCTGTGAGCCCATTCGCACCTCCAGTTATTCTAACGGCCTTCGAAGATCCTGACTTGAGTCAAATTATAGGGGACTCCGCTATTTCTCGAATTATGTAATGACTTCAGAGACTAAAAGCATGACGCCCCATTTAAGCCGACCTTTTTAGAGGCTTAATTCACCAAGCCCTAACTCTTCCCCCGCACCTTAAACCAACCAGTAAAACTTCGCCGTTCAGCCTCAGAAGGTAATACCTCATGGGGAAATTTCCTTGAGTCAAACAGCACCACGCTGCCAGCTTGTGGCGCAATCACAGCCTCGCGATTCCCTTCTAAATACAATCGCAACTCGCCACCTTGCGACGGCTTCCAACTTTTATTTAAGTACAAGATAAATGAAATCCTACGCGCATCATCATCACGGAACGTATCGATATGACGCTTATAGAAACCACCAGGCGGATAAATTGCAAAATGCCCTTCAAAGCTTTCAAGGCCCGCGTAGAGCTCGCGATTAAATGCTGCCCGCATAGCCTCGATCAGCACAAAAAGCTCACTCAAGACGCCATTGCCTAACTCATCAGGCAGCCATAGAATTCGATCTCGACGAATTGCCTCATTATTCTGGTGCCGCGTTCCCTTTCCTACTCCTGCAGGTTTGAACGCTCCTTGATGTTCTTTTTCCTCCATCCATCGGTGCAACTTCGACACCAACAACGAATCCACGACTCGCTCGCCATGATACCAAGACTCTTGGGCGAGTCCGCTCACAGCATCGTTGATCCAATCAGGTGTTTGCATGTCTGAGATCGATCCTTTTCACCCCTGGTGGCTAATGATCCTGCTCTACATTGCGATATGCACCAAAGCATCGCCATGACCGACCACTGGATTTTTTGTGATCCCCACGACGACACCAGCTTTTGGGGAGCGGACCACCGTCATCCCCTCACCAAAAGCATCGGCGATAAAACCGATAAACTCATCGCGTTTAATCTCCTGTCCAGGCTCCACATGGGAGCGAAAAAGACCGCCTTTTGTCGCACGAATCCATTTACTGGTATGAAAAACTCTCGAGGCTTCTGTTTTGACCCGTTTGATTTTTTTAATGTGAATGTCTTTGGCTGAAATCATCTCCAAATGATGCATCACACCAAGCACGCCATGAAGGCCTGTATCAATAGCCTCACGGTTAAAACGCCCAGCGTCACCAGCTTCGTAGACAATACTTGCTATCCCATTGGCAGTCGCAGCCATCCTCAAAGAACCATCTCTCTCTGCTGAGTGCATAATGTAGGGCGCACCAAAAGATTTAGCAAAATCTGTAATTTCATCTTGATCCAAACTGGCACGAATTTGCGGTGCATTACTTCTGTGTGCACTTGCCGAATGTATATCAATTAAGTGAGTGCAGTGCCTCACGACCTGATCCATGAGCGTGTGGGCAATGCGCGATGCCTGGCTGCCGGTCTTTGTGCCTGGGAACACCCGATTCAGATCTCGACGATCGGGCAAGTAGCGACTTTGAGTGATAAATGCTGGGACGTTCACGATTGGAATCGCCACTAGCGTCCCAGCGAGCGATGTAGGTGAAAGGAGCGGGATGAGCTGTCTTATGATTTCAATTCCATTCAATTCATCACCGTGAATCGTCCCAGTCACCGCAAGTATCGGACCTGGTTCATCACCGGCAATCACTTCAACTGGCATTGTAAGCGCACCCTGAGTGGCCAGCATGGTTATCGGAATCTCCACGCGAAGTTGCTCGCCACGGTTGATTTGAACACCACCAATGGTCAGGGGCTCTTCGCCAGCGAAGCCGGCGCTAGTGGAACCAGAATTTTGACGATGACGCTTCATTGGTTTATTCCGACGAGTTAGCCCGAAAAACTGCGAGCACCGTTCATGGCTTCTTCAAGATACTCGATGATGAGCCCACCAACATTGATCCCAGTGGCAGCCTCGATGCCCTGTAACCCTGGTGAAGAGTTAATTTCTAAAACCTTAGGCCCTGTATGAGATCGCAACATGTCGACGCCAGCGACATTGAGTCCCACCGCACGACAAGCCAGAACAGCTGTTTCTGTTTCAGATTTTGTGAGCTCAACACTCTCCGACTTACCGCCACGATGGATATTTGCGCGAAACTCACCCTCTGCTGCTTTGCGTCGCATGGCCGCAATGACCTTGCCTCCGACTACGAAAGCGCGGATGTCTTCGCCTTGAGCCTCTTTGACAAACTCTTGGACTAATATGTGCGCTGATAACCCACGAAACGCCTCGATCATGGATTTTGCCGACGCGTGCGTCTCAGCAAGTACCACGCCGATACCTTGTGTACCTTCGATGAGTTTAATCACCACCGGTGCGCCACCAACCATATTAATAAGCCCGTCGGTATCCTGAGTGCTATGGGCAAAACCAGTGACGGGTAGCCCCACTTGCTCACGCGCCAGAATCTGCATGCAACGCAATTTGTCGCGGCTTCTTGAGATCGATTGGGACCCGTTGGCACTCACCACACCCATGAGTTCAAATTGGCGAACAATTGCCGTTCCGTAGAATGTATTGGAAGCACCAATACGCGGAATCACGGCATCATAGTGCTCGAGCCTTTTTCCAGCGTACATAACGCACGGACTATCGGAGGATACGTTGATGTAGCAACGCATGTAGTCGATCACTTTGACTTGATGACCACGCTCTTCAGCTGCGACTTTTAATCGCGAGGTCGAATACAGACTGGCGTCCTGGGATAATATCGCCAACTTCATGGACTGCCTCCGCGATTGATGCAAGAAAATATTTTAAAATCATAAGTTTAGTATGAGGTTATAACCATCTGAAACCAATGGGCTATTTGTGCCCACATGGAGCCCCTATTTTGATACTTGAGAACGCTCCCAGACCTATGCTACACGGACGACTCCGATCCTGAGACGAGGTGCCGCCGAGATGCCGCAAAATGTAGCCAGACGTCCATACAATCATTGCCGTTACGCAGGCAATAATGGAGACGTATGGAAACATGTGATTTTGCTTGAAGTCCTGCGCAATTTGGCCTCCAGAAACCCAAAATCATTTCATTACGTGGAAACACACGCAGGCCCAGGCTACGCTAGACTCGGAGAGAATGGCGACTGGCGCCGAGGCATCGGTCGCTTCATGCAGGGCTCAGTCACGATACCCAGTCATCCGTATTTTGATCTCGTACTGCCCGCCATGCAGGGGAATTTACTGTACAAGGGCTCTTGGGTCCTTGCCGCCGAGTACCTGCGCAACGTCGGGCATCCCAACTTCAAGCTGACCCTGCACGAGATCAACGCAGACACTCTGAAGATGGCCGCTAGCGCCATTCGCAAAGGACAGCTCTCGAGCTGGGTGCAGTTGCAGCCCAAGAGCGGATATGACGCTCTCAACAAGCTTGATTTCGCCGACTTCATCTTAATTGACCCGCCCTATCGCAGCAGTGACGGCACCGCCGATGATTGGGAGAAAGTCATGGCCGCCGTTAACAAAGCACGCACCACTAGCCGCAATTGGATGGTTTGGTACCCAGTTTTCCGCAGAGACGAACCCGATGAGCTGATTCGCGCATCCGGGGGAACAGCATTCGAGTTGACGTGGGCTCCCGATGCTCCTGGTTGGGTCATGAAGGGATGTGGCCTACTGACTGATCCCGAGACCGCAAGTCTCATGCAATTTCAACCGGGAATGCTCAGAACACTGGCAGATTCGCTCGGTGGCTTAGCCACGATCAGAATGCTAAACGGGGATGGTTTGGAAAGCCTTACTTTGAACTCCGGCCTATCTGCAACGGAAGCACAGCCTGCGGAGCAAATCAGCCCCGCGCATCATGACGTGACTGGAGACTGCGGCGATGCCGAGTTTTTGGGCAATCCAATTGAATTCGGAGAGCGAGGGGTGGTGTTCAAGGAGCCACAACCAAGCCTGATGTCCAGATAATTGCCGGGTTTGATTTTCCTGTATGAACTCAATGATAAGCTGCTCAGGATTTGCGCTGCTACTCGCCGCAAAAGTCATAACCTCTGGGTCCACTCGCCCGCGCATAAATTCGGAGAGCGTCACACAAAGGGCGCATCCAGCATCATATCTGACTGTGACCTGACCTGTGCCGACCACATCCTGATCATGCTCTTTACGGGCAACTAGAGCTGTGCTAACGTCGTCGGCTGTTTCCTGAAATGATTCCATGTAGGCATTATACAGGATCACATAAAATCTGCATTCGCTCCCGTGGTGGAATCGGTAGACACAGGGGATTTAAAATCCCCCGCCCACAAGGTGTGCCAGTTCAAGTCTGGCCGGGAGCACTAAAATTATTTAAAAAAAACTTTGAAAATTACGGCAACTGCTGAAAGATCCAACCTTGATCTTTCTTGCAAGGATCTTTGAGCTTGCCTTTACAACTATAAGCCTTGATCGTTCTGTTTCCAGAGCCGCCAGCATTTGCCTGAAGTAGTTTTTTCGATGTAGGTTCCCATCGATAAATATTGTTGTTGTCAGGGCTATGAAAGGATCCTTGCTGCGTTGCAACGCCACCTACGTAGCCCTCCAATTGGCAAACAAACTTAGCTGAATTCGCATCAAAATACATCGCACCCACATTGACGTGAGTGTAGCGATTAAATTTGTTGATGAATGGCGCGATATCATCGCCGGCGCGCAGATTAAGAGTTTTTGCAAAGGTTGCATTGGGGTCTTCTACAGCTTTCCCGTCTGCGCAATCTTTTGGTGTGACTGTGCCACCATCGTCGGTTTTAATCTCCGTGCCGGTGGTCGGGTCGTCTATTTGGGTTGGCGTGATTGGTGTGATCGGAGGTATAGGTTTCTTTTTCACAGGAACTGCTGCGGCATCCGCCCCACCAGCGAACTCTTGGTTCGAACATGCCACGATCGCCATGAGAGCAAAGCCAATGGCGAAGTTTGGTTTTAAAAATCCTTTGAACAAATAACTCATGGAGGCCCCCGTGACCGTTCTTACTTAAGGAGAGAATCGGCACTTCGAGCGAAAACTCTTATAAAATCTTTATTATTTTAATAGTTTCAGTGTGTTACGGTGGAGCAATGGCGCAGTGGGTGACTCAGGACAAGACCCCACGCTCACGCCAAATCTCGCCCCGAACGTCTTCAAGAATCAGATCCTCACCGTCGCGACCCAAAACATGATTATGAGAAACGGGAACTTTCCCGCTTGGAGTATCGATAATATAACTCGGTATTCCAAAACCAGTGATGTTACCGCGAAGCTTGCGCATGATGGCAATTCCTACATCAACGGAAGGACGAAGATGTTCCGTACCTTCGACATTGTGCGGATGAAAAAGATAATAAGGCCTCACGCGTATTTTCAACAATCCACGGAGCAACTCGTGCATCCGTTCGTAGCTGTCATTGACGTTTTTGAGTAGCACAGACTGATTACCAACTGGAATCCCATGATCCACGAGATTCTGAATGGCAATTTGAGCCTCGGGCGTCAATTCCTCGGCACAGTTAAAATGTGTATTCACATAAACTGGATGATATTTTGCGATCATCGCCGCAAGACTTCGCGTCACACGATAAGGCAATGTCACGGGCGTACGCGTTCCAAATCTAATAATTTCCACATGGGGAATTTGGCGGATACGCGCGAGTAAATTCTCGATTGCGGAGTCACTTGCTATGAACGGATCTCCGCCGGTTATGAGCACATCGCGAATAGCCGGGTTAGAAGCAATGTATTCGATTCCTTTATCGATAATCGCGCGATTGAAGTGCAAGCCTTCCTCGTCATCACGTCGTTTGCGGTAACAGTAACGGCAATAAACAGGACAAAGCATGGCTACACAGAAAGCAACGCGATCTGGATAAAGATGCACGACTTCTCGAACTGGAGAATGTTCTTTTTCTTTCAGAGGATCTGCTAGGCCATAGCGATCGGACAGTTCGTCTGACCTTGGCAGGGCCTGCAATCTGATGGGACAGGGCTTATCGGGCTCATGAGGACGAGCCAACGCCATATAGTAAGGAGTCACACCCGCGTTAAAAATCTGATCAAGCTCCCTAAAACCTTCTTGCTCAGCGACATCTAGATCCATGAATTTCATGGCGTGTTCGATCGAGGACACCTGATGACGCATGTGCCAACGCCAATTGATAAAATTATCAATGTCAGTCTTAAATAGTCTTGCCCCCCGGACCGTGATAGACTCTGGGACATCTGCTAGTCGTCTAAACTCCTCAGGCGCAAACTTGTCCTGCGACTGGTCCTGGGCTTTATGAACGGGATTGTCTATATTTTGATCAAACATATGAGCTGCATAAGACCATAAACCCATGACGCAATCAAAACATTTTCGACAACCGAAGGCTGTAACCAATCAATTGCAGGTCATCCTTGCTAGCACCTCGCCTTTTCGCCAAAAAATCCTTCAAGATGCGGGCATTCCGTTTATTGCCATGGGTGCCGAAGGTGATGAAAAAACAATAGCCGGGTTGCCACCAAAGTACCTGGCGGCCAAACGGGCTGAATTTAAGGGAATTGACGTGGCCCGTCGAGCCCCCGCGAGCAGCCTAGTCATCGGAGCAGACCAAGTCCTAGGTTTGGAAAATCGCAGCTTTGACAAGGCCAACTCCCCTGCTGAAGCCGCCTTGCGCCTGAAAGAACTCCAAGGCAAAACCCATATCCTACACTCAGCTTTTTGCCTTATCGAAGTTCACCAAGCTGGTAGCTGCAAGACAGTTTTTGAAACGGTCGTGGATGTCCCTATGCCGATGCGCTCCCTGAGTGATGAAGACATCAATGAATACGTGGCCACCGGTGAATGGCAGGGCTGCGTGGGCTGCTATAGAATTGAAGGTCAAGGTAAGAATTTATTTAAAAGCATCACTGCTGACGAGTCGGCGATCATCGGACTGCCCCTCGCTGAACTTCGGTCAGCGCTCCAGCAGTTCACGTTACTTTAAACTCGCGTCAGCTATCTGACGCAACGCCCTCTGGGCATTAAGGAAAAAAATGGTTCTCAAATTTCTCGACAAGCTTCGCGGCGGAAAAACCCAACCGTCAGCTCATGTTGACCCAAAAATCCAGACCGCTAAACAAACGCCACCTCCGCCAAAGCCGGCTACGCGAACAAGCACGAAAACCTTCCAAATGCTTGGCCTCAAGGAACCCATCACTCGCGCTGTCAAGGCCGAGGGCTATGAGTCTCCGACCCCAATCCAGGAAGAAGCGATACCTAGCATATTGACGGGACGCGACATGCTGGGATGTGCGCAGACAGGCACCGGAAAAACAGCTGCATTCGCACTTCCCATGCTTCACCGCCTGAGTGATAACACAAAACCAGGGCACACCCTCCGCGCGCTGATCTTAGCGCCAACGCGAGAGTTAGCGCTGCAAATTAAAGATAGCTTTGTGGTTTATGGCAAACACCTGCCACTCAGAGCCGCTGTTGTATTTGGCGGCGTTGGTATCGAACCTCAAATTAAAAACCTTCGCAACGGCATCGACATTCTGGTGGCGACACCGGGTCGATTGTTGGATCTCGTGCAGAGACGAGCTGTGGATTTCAAATACCTCGAAATTCTTGTACTAGACGAAGCAGATCGGATGCTTGACATGGGTTTTATCCATGACATTAAACGCGTCCTGAAGCTCCTACCAACAAAACGCCAGAATTTATTATTTTCCGCCACCGTGCCCAAAGAAGTCCAAGGACTCATTGATTCAATCTTAGTGAACCCAGCTCGCGTCGCCGTGGCCCCCGTTTCCAGCACAAGCGAACGAGTTGGACAGAGCGTTTATTTTGTGGCCCGTCCAGAAAAGAAAGATCTGATTCTTCACATTATCAACACCGAAAATGTGACCAAAGGACTAATATTTACCCGAACAAAACATAACGCAAATAAACTCGAGCGCTGGCTCAATCAACACAGCATCAACGCGGCAGCGATTCACGGTAATAAATCACAGAATGCAAGGCAGAGAGCCCTGGAAGGATTCCGCGACGGCAAAGTCAGAATTCTAGTGGCAAGCGATATTGCAGCTCGCGGTATCGACATTGACGATATTTCGCATGTCATCAACTTTGAAATGCCAAATGAACCCGAAACCTACGTCCATCGCATCGGCCGAACGGGGCGTGCACTTGCTACGGGCGAGGCGATATCACTTTGCGATCATGAAGAGATGCAGCTATTGCAACAGATTGAAAGGGTGACAAAGATAAAAATCCCGGTGGTGACTGATCACCCATTTGCCAAAAACGCACCTACACCGGGACAACGGGTACCATCATCACCCTCGACAAACAATCACAGGCGTCCTGGACCGCGGCCCGCACGCTCCGGCTCACCGCGCCGCCATCATAACCCTAGAAATAGCGGCCCAAGAAACGACGGCCCAAGAAATGACGGCCCAAGAAATGACGGCCCAAGAAACGACGGCCCAAGAAAACCGCCGCCTGGAAAAAATTAACCGCTGTAGGCAACGACAGTCTTCCACGCTTGACGACTTCCGACGCGAGATATCCAGTCGCGGAATGCGGGAAAATCATCGAGGCGTATGATGTCTTTTGCATAATGAGCAAAGGGCATGAGGTTGATATCAGCAAGCGAAAGCTCAGCACCGGCAATATAATTTCTACCCAGCAAATGTCTGTCGAGTACCGGGAGATCGCGCTCCAGATTTTTTTCTGCCTTTGCAATGACAGCCCCATCGGGCTTGCCCCCGTATTTTTCGATTAAAAGCTTGTGCCAGGCCAAATCCATAAAAGGTCTATTGATATGTGTGCCGCAATACTCCCACCACATATCGACGACCGCTTGCTCCTGCAGACCCGAGGGATAAAACTTATGTAAATCGAACCTGCGCACGAGATAGCGCAAAATTGCGTTAGATTCGCCGAGCGTGAAATCCGCGTCTCGAATAGCAGGGACGCGACCTGATGGGTTGATGGCGAGGTAGTCAGGTTTCTTCTGTTCTTTTTTTTCGAGAGCGACGGTGTGTAAGTCAAAAGGCCGCTTGGACTCTTCGAGCAGGAAAAAAACTTTTCGACTGTACGGCGACTGTGGATGATGAAAAAAATGTAGCATTCGATATCTCCCCAAGTGACTGTAGGTGACTATAAGCTTGTGTACAGGCATCAGCAGGCCATCACCAACCCCCACGAGTCTACGCCCCAAAATTCCCTCAGTAAAGTCGTAGTGATAGGCTATCCCCTGCGGTTCCGGGGTGGTTAAATTCAGAGTTGCCAGGACGTTTAGAATTATGGTATTCACCGCACGTTCTATGGATTTTTATGAGTTAATCTATGCCAGTATCGATTTATTTCATTAGGTCGCTGGATGCCTGGAGATGCCTAGATGACAACCACAAATGACAATATGAGCAACCATATGGCACCCTCCGCTGGATTTTCTGATGGTTGCCCAGACTGGGCGCACGAAATAATCTCGCGCATTTTGATTCTTGAAGTCGAAGTTGGAACTATTAAGAGCCCGTCTGAATCTGCCAATAGCAATGATTGGTCGACAGAAACCCTCGATAAACTCGCAAAACTAGCGAACCGTATGGATAACAGCGGCACAGACTCCACCTCTGAAACCGTGGAGGCAATGTTTATCAAAGTCGCCCAAGGCTTAGCTCGCGAAGGCCACACGGCTGAAGTCATTGCTGCCATGGTCAATGCCAGAATCCCCACTGGCTGCCGTCTGCCCTACTGTAGCCCAGCCGAAGTCACCGACGCGCTGAACTAATCGCGCGTTCTATCAGCCTAACTAATAAGCCAATCTAATAAGTCACAAGATCCAGCTCATACCGAAAAAATAATGAGAATGACTCTCAAAAACAATTGAGAACCGGTCTCAATTCGGGCATATTGTTGAAAGCACCCGGATTTAACGGAACCTCATTCAACCTCACCATAGAGAGACGCCCGTGATTGTATGTCTGTGTAAAGGGATTTCAGACCGCAAGATCAAGGAAATGGCCCAAGAAGGCCAAAGCCTGCGACAGATCGTCCAAACCTGCGAGGCAAGTACTTGCTGTGGCGCCTGCGCCCAAGACGTCCGCCAAATTGTCCTTCGAGAGTCCAAAGACCAGCGTCCCGCTACTACTAACCGGATAAACCCTTGCAGCTAAGCTTCTAATTTTGTTAGAAGCTGCTCATGAAAACGGCAGCTCTATGGCTGGTCAAAAGACACCAGCCACATTTTTCAGCATCTATAGTCGCAATGCTTCTTTTTGCATTGCTGGCACCTCTCGTTAATTTTTCCGCATGCGCCGATCGAGAGTCCGTATCTGCACGCACAAAAATCATCGGCGGAAACCCTGTCACGGGAAATGAATTTGATGACGTCGTCGCATTTATGCGTGATGAGTTGACTATTTGCTCTGGAACACTGATTCGCGCGGATTTAGTTCTGACCGCGGCGCACTGTTTTGAAAAAGCAGCTGCTAGCACAAATAGCGCTCTTAACAATATTCGCGTCGTCGTTGGTAATTCCAGCGTCGATAAAAATCTTAGGCGCACTTCTAGTATCGTCGAAGCAAGCATCCATCCTCAATTCTGGAAGGATCACCGCGGCGCCATGGACTTTGCTTGGATTCGAATCTCACCACCGCTCCGTGAGATCGAATCAGCCATAACGCCAAAAAATCGTGGCACAAGTAACGCGCTTCTGGCGTTTCTATCTGGCACAGCCAAAGCAGTTCAGATCGTAGGTTTTGGACTTTCATCCACCAAGCCACCAGCCACTGGAGAGCCGCCTCTTGCGGGACGAAAAAACGCTGCTTTAGCTCCACTTAAATTTCGCACTGGCGTTGAAATATATGCCGGCAATCAAGAGACCGACACATGTACGGGCGATAGCGGTGGACCTGCATTCATTGAAGTACCACGGTCGCTGGAGAATCCCTCCGGGAGAATCCTCATAGGCGTGACGTCACGAGGGCCAATGCCCTGCGCCAGCGATTTTGAGCCTGGAACTTACGGCTTGGTAAGTGAAGCACTTTGTTGGTTAAAGGCATCTGCCGGTTACCGCGCCACGGACGTGGCCCTGGAAGCATTCTGTAAATCTGAGGACCTTTTAAATCAATCTCCACCGGATGACGATCTCGTGATGACAAAAAACTTCAATCACGCTTGTACGGACAGAAACCTTTCCGTTGCTGCGCGTCATGACTTACTTGAAATGTTCAAAGTCGCCGGACTCTCAGAAATAACAAATGAGGAAAACTGCGATCAAATGCGCGCATTTTTGCGAAACACCTCATTTCTCGATATTTCAAATCGAAATATCAGACAACTTTCCTGGCTCCGCCACGCCGAGAACCTGCAGACGCTAGTCGCAGCTGATAACATGATTAAGAGTATTGAACCGCTCACGAAACTTTCTAGACTCAAACACATTGACCTGAGAAACAATCAGATCCCTCACAAAAATCTTGCCGAACTCGCCGAGCAAAAATCGGCACTTGGACTTAAAACACAAGCCTCCGTCATGACTAACACCATGTACCGTGAACTCGCAGAAAAAGGCTCTGCCGTTCCATCTTCAAAACGCGCCCTTGTGATTGCACTGCGAGAGCTGCTCGTAACCGGCGACACGGAACGCAAAAGTCGTGACCTAGCCCTGCGACGCGGACTAAATTTAGACCGAAAGCACATACGCTCCTTGGAGGCGATCCGCGGACTCGAAAATCTTGAAAGCCTTAGCATGGTTGGCAATCCTGACATCGAAGACTGGGATGAACTTTTGACACTGCCAAGGCTAAAAAAACTGCGCCACTCCGCCGCTTATCAAATTCCGGTAGACGTTTTGAGCGCACTTCAACAACACGGTGTGCAGCTCATGACAGCCCAGGAAGACTTTTTACCAGACTAAGTCAGCCTGCGTGATCAGCCCAAAATATTGGCAATTCTTACAGTTTAGGGAACCAAAATAATAATTTATTGACCCATCAATCGTTTTTTTGGCTGTGCCGACGTCTTTTTTCTGCGAAAGTGTTCGTGGGTTAATAAGGCAGTTGAACAGAAAAGGGGACATCGATGAAGGGTGACTCAAAAGTAATCGCAGCATTAAACGATATTCTAACGGGCGAACTAACGGCCATTAATCAATACTTCCTGCATGCTAAAATGTGCAAGAACTGGGGTTTCGACAAAATTGCCAAGAAAGTGTACAAAGAATCTATCGACGAAATGAAGCACGCCGATGTATTAGTCGACAGAATTCTATTCCTCGAAGGCATTCCTAACCTTCAAAAACTAGATAAACTCAATATTGGCGAGGACGTCAAAGAACAACTAGAGAGCGACCTTGCTCTTGAAAATCGTGCCGTTCCACGTTTGCGTAAAGCCATCGAACTTTGCTGGGAAGCTAGCGACCACGGCACCCGCGATTTGCTAGAGAAAATTCTTGTTAGCGAAGAAGAGCACACTGATTGGCTAGAGACACAGCTTAGTGTGATCAAAGATATTGGTGTGCAAAATTACTTGTCTCAGCAGCTCGAGTCACACTCGTCTTAACGGCTGTTTCATAGAATTTATCGTATTAAAGCGCCCAATCGATCGGTTGCTCACCGCGCTTGGTTAGCCATGTATTTATCTGGGAAAAAGGCTTACTCCCTAGAAAACCGCGATGGGCACTGAGCGGCGAGGGATGAGGAGCTTCGATCACTAAGTGACGTTTGCGATCGATAACAGCACCTTTTTTCTGCGCGTATGAGCCCCAAAGAACAAACACCAGGTCGGATCGTTCGCTGGCAAGCTTCTCGATGATTCGGTCTGTAAAAATCTCCCAACCTTTGCCCTGGTGACTCGCCGGGCGACCAGATTCAACAGTCAAAACGCTGTTCAGTAGCAAAATGCCCTGCTTTGTCCACGGGAGTAATGATCCGCTGCGCGAAGGTTTTAAACCAACGTCAGACTGTAGTTCTTTATAAATATTCACGAGACTAGGTGGCGGACGAACACCCTCGCGTACGCTAAAACAAAGCCCATGGGCCTGCCCCGGCCCGTGATAGGGGTCTTGCCCGAGGATCACCACGCGCACACCTTCAAACGCCACTGAATCCAGTGCGGCGAACCACTCGGATGGATGGGGAAATATCGACTTACCTTGCTGGATCTGTCCCACCAAGAAACTCCGAAGCGCCCGCATATAGGGAGCGTCAAATTCGGCACTTAGACGCAACCGCCAACTTTCATGCAAATTTGGCTCAACTTTGCCGTCGGTCAATTCATCGCGATCATCTTGAATTTGTTTTTTTGAATTTAAGGTTTGAATTTCCATGCCACCATATTTGAGCTTTAACATGGGACTTGGCAACAAATAATGCTAGGCTACCGATATGAATCGCTTTTTAATCACATGCCTACTCGCGCTATTGGCCGTAACTGCTATTTCATTTTGCACAGGTCCGTACGGATTTGATTTTGATTGGGAGCTTATCTCTGGCATCCGCGCACCACGGCTCGTGACGGCAGCCTTCGCCGGGGCTGCTACGGCTACCGCTGGTGCATTAAGTCAGTCCCTATTTCGAAATTCTCTTGCGACGCCGTCCATCATTGGCACAGAAGCGGGAGCCGCATTTGCATTGGCACTCATGACACTGTTACTAACAGATTCTGGTCAAAGCTTATCTTATCCCGCGATCTATACGACTGCTGGCGCTGCCGTTGCAACCGCTCTATCGTTAAGTCTCCTGCAAGGAAATGGTTTACGTAAGGGGCACCTGAGAAACGACAGCAGAGGCGACACGTCAGATAGCATCTCGCGCTTGCTGCTCGGTGGATTTGCTCTCAACGCCCTGCTTGCCGCTGGAACGGCCTTCTGCGTCTCAATCCTCATGGAAAAAGGTCACGGGCTAAACCTTTACCACTGGTTACTGGGAAGCTTCACTGGCAGAACTTGGACGCATGCCATCTCACTATGTGCAGGATATTTGCTTTGCGTCATTCTAACACTTCGAATTTCCCCGTCACTCGACGCCCTTTCACTTGGCGACGACTCTGCTAAAAGCATCGGAATCAACGTGGGAAGAGTCTATCTTTACGTCTTACTATTAATTGCATGTCTCACCGGCACGGCGCTTGCTTGTGGAGGCGCGTTGCCATTTATTGGACTCATTGCCCCGCACTTTGCGAGACTGCGCTCGAGACCGCATCTCATGAGCGTACTGCCTTTGTCGGCTATCGTTGGTGCCGGTATTACCATTTTGGCGGATCTTGCTGCCAGAACCCTGCGCGCACCTATTGATATGGATGTTGGGATTCTCACCACCCTGATAGGCGCACCTTATTTTCTGTGGCTCCTACGTAGGGGGCAAAACGCATGATTTCGACGCAGGGACTATCCATTCGCACAGCCACAGGTCATGAAATCCTAAGTGACGTGTCGGTGACGCTGGAGCAAGCAAAGATCCATGCGGTGATTGGACCAAACGGTAGCGGCAAGACGACTTTCTTAAAATCCCTTGCCGGACTCCTCAGTCCTCATCATGGTGGAGTGACTCTCGACCAAAAGAATGTCGCAACGATTAATCCACTCAGCCTGGCAGCAAAAATTAGCTATGTAGAGTCCCAGCACAACGCGCCTTTTGCGTACACGGTACAAGATACGATTTGCTGGGGACTATGGCATCGGCACAAGGGGTTTCCCAGTGCATCGGATCGAAAAACCGTTAGCGAAGCCGCTGCAATTCTAGGTATTGAATCGGCTTTAACGCGGACGGTCACATCGCTTTCAACTGGTGAAATCAAGAAAGCACATCTTGCAAGATCACTTGCCTCTGGGGCTAAGTATCATATTTGGGATGAGCCATGTGCACCTCTGGATGTCGGAGCTGCGCTGAAGCTCCTCGAACGCGTCAAACAACTTAGCGAGTCGGGAGCTTGTTTTATCCTGAGCTTCCATGACATTGCGCTAGCATTGCGCTATGCGGACACCGTAAGTATTCTCCAAGATGGCCAAATTAAATGGCACGGCAAACCGGATGATCCAGAGTGTGTCGCATACCTAAGCAAAGTCTTTGACGTAACGGTTGAAAAAAACGGATTAGCACTTCGCCCAGCGCTTCAGTCATAAATCGGGAATCAATCTACAGTGCGTTAGCCTGATTAAAGCTAGTTAAAAAGCCCAACCTAACGACGTTAGGAAAGCCGTCAACGACGATTTGTGTGCAAGACCTTCACCCACCGATAAAAACGATTTGTTCAAATCTGAAATCAATTCGTTTGGCAAATTTCCACTGAGTGAGCTTTTTGCACTTCCAGACAACGGTACAAACGCTCCGACCCAGTCACAACCAATTGTAAACCCTGACTTGAACGTCCAACGATTACCAATAAAAACTGGCAATGCTATGCTTTGAATATCAATTTTTCCGTCCACTGCCAATTTAAGACTACTTTCCTCGATATGGTATTTCACCGTAGCCGATCTTACGCCTAAGCCCGTCATCATGTTAAAGCTATTGCCAAAAAAATACCGACCATAAATATAACCTGCGGTACCTTGGAGCTTCGCGCTGCCATAGGCCGTGGCTGTCTGATCGGCTGCCGAAAACTTTAGTATTTCAGACCCAGCAAGAATCTGAACGCCAAGGGCTAGATTTGGCTTCAGGTTATAGGACCCGCCAACACCATAGCTCAGGACATAATCCGAGAGTGGTGTGTAAAGTAACTCTGCGTTAGCAGATTGTGTTTTGCGAATAGAGTTAGATGAATTGCTGCCTGACGGCTCAGCAGAATCAGGATCGCTTTTCTCCACCTTCGCATCGTCTGTAGTCGCCTCTGCTTCAGTATCAACTACTTTTGGTTTCTTTTTTGATCCATTTTTAGAACTACCCTTGGCCAATGCGGGCATCGACAAGCACGCCACGAGCCCTAATGACATGACGCTCATCAAACTTTGACATCGCTTTGACATTCCAAACTCCAATGAAAATGACTGTTACGTGCACAAAAAATTTAGGCGTTTGCTTGAAGCAGCTTTTCAACCACTCGCTCATAAGACTCAGGCGCGTCGACAATACGAACACCGAACATCTCTTTACGGTGATCATTGTTTTCATCTGGCACAGATCGCACCACAACACCCGTCATGCGAATTTCTTCTTTCAAAGTATCGCCATCAGGATAAACCACTAATTCAAGCAGAGTCTTGGTTTGGAACGGTGCATTTATTTTCGGATCTTCAACTTTCACGAGAAGACCAGAAGCCGAGACATCCTTTGCGACTACACTGATAAAGTGCTTAGTCCCAAATGTTTTCATTCCCACGCGCCATCCGCCCTGCGCTCGAGGCGCGACTGTTTTCGCTTCAATGGCTCCGGATCGATCTAATGTCTGTCTCATGGTCGTCTCCTCTAGGTCATCTATTCTAGCTAGCATCAACCAGCCTTATCCCTCACGTAGCGGACTGAGTTTTGATAAGCTTTAGCATTTTTAGGTAAAACAGAACGAATACATAAGCTTACAACTGCGGCAAAGTCCAAAGCTTCGAGGCTGGCCAACACAAGAAAACCACGTCAAAATTTATTCACGCCCCCACAAGAGATGATCGGATGATTTCGCACAAAAAAACTCATTTCCCACTCATAAACGCATCACCTTGACGAGCCACGCATCTCACCCTAGGTTCCTCAAAGGATGATGGTCTAAACGCGGAGGATATGACATGCGCTTTCTAGAGGTTTTAACTTGCGGTTTACTTTTAATGAGCTGTGGCAGAAACGATTCTTCAAACTTGTTTATGAATCAATCCAGAGCTGAAAGTTGCTATACACAAACGAAGGCGGCATTAATCGCTCTCCATCCAGAGCTATCATCACACGAGTCCGATTTTGAATTTCAAATCAACTTCGACTGTCGTGAGTCACAGCGTATCTCTTCTCTCAATAAGCCCGTCATATCGGCGACATCTCCTGAGACTGTTCTTCAAAATGTCGCACCCATAGCGCTGGAAATGCCTTTCATCGATCGCGCATTGAACATTCTAAAACCATATTGCCGCTCTGACGTTGAGGTCAATGGAGACTACTGCATGGCTGCTGATATTGACGCGGCCTCACTGATATCAAACCATCCCGGGATGCTCTCGCAACTGCCGCATCTTATAAAAGAAACATCGCACTGGATTCAAATAAAAGAAAACCCAGATCTAATCGATGTTATCCGCGAAAAATATATCGGGACAGAAATTGAGGCCGTTCTTCTGGCAGGTTTTATTGGACTCGATGATAACGGTGTTCAGTTCGACAGACTTAGGGCAAATCTCCTACATTTGGGCCGTTACGCAGACTATGCTTATATATTCCCCTCAACAGCTCAATACTCCACTCTTGGAGAGCTAGCCGATATCGAAGACCTGTTTAGAATTTTTTTCGCCACAAGAACTGGGCGGGCGACAATTCATGGGACACCTATCGAAACAACAAAATCTTATAAAATCTACGCTGGCGTCTATTTTGGCTGCCGACTAGCCGTGGAAAACGAAATACCATTCTTCATTCAGTCCGAGGCGTTCGTTATTGGGGCTCTCTATGAAATTTTAAAACTAAAAGACATATTCCAAAAGCCTTGGGACGAAGCCCAAATCAAAACCGAAATTGCCAAACGGGCCAAGGCAAGCGCTGTCACTGGCGAACAGTTTTCTTTTGGCGCGTCACATGGGTTTAACTTATGCCAGCGGCACAAGGCCCTCTAGCTCGTCAGTGTAACCGATGGCTTGGTAATTGCTTACCGAAGAAGCCACCTTGTCGTGGCGTTATCCATTAACAGGCGTTATTTTATCGCCAAAGTACGAGAGGGTTCTTTATGAAATATGGAAATCAATTGAAGCGGGCTCTGCTACTGTCGTCTCTATCAACATCCGCGTTCTACATGGCGGGACCAGCAATTTCCGCTGAGCCAGGTGGAATGGTCGAGAGCGCTCAACAAAAAGCATATGAGCTCACCGGCAAAGATGTTGCTACGCTTAAATTTGAAAAAGGCTCTTCAACGCTTTCTTCAAGCGATCAAAGCGAACTCAGGACGATGTATAATGCTGTGAAAAATGATTCTCGCGTCAAAGAAATTGTCATAGCGGCTTATTCGGACCTACCCTACCCAAAAGCGCAGAAAACAGACCTTCCGCACAAATCTCGAGGCCTCGCCGACAAGAGAGGAGCGCAGGTCAAAAGCTTCCTTGCCGAACTAGGTGCCAAAAATGTCCGCGTGGTGAACATGGCCAAAAAAGCAACTTGGCTAGAGCGGACATTTGACACTGAAGGGGCGCAAATCAAAAAAGGAGCGGCAGAAACGCCGACAACAGTTGCTGCCGATGATCAATTCTACGAAACACTCGGCAAGCACCTGCAATCGACTGGTGGTCCTAGCGATGTGGTGGTCGTCATACGTCATGAGTAATTGCCGTCTATTGATCAAAATAACCAATAAGCACTCTGATCTACATCAGCGCCCCCAACCTATCACGGCACAGACTGTGCATGACAAATAGCGCGGGGGCGCAATTATTTAACTCGCCCACCAAGGAGGACCTCATGAGATTAGAAGAAACCCACAAAAAAGGTATGACATCTGCATCAGCTTCAACTGGTTCTGGGGACGCGGCGTCGCAACGGAACCTAACGGAGGCAATTGCTCGCGCACTCGGGTCTAAGGTTCACGGGCTGGTCGTAGCATTCAAGAACGGCGACGTTACATTGAAGGGCAATGTGGACGAAAAGGCGCAAATTGCGCAGATCACAGCTATCGCAGAGCGCGCCAAAGGCGTCAAAAGTGTTGAAAACCGAATGACCGCAAGTCCTGCTGATAAACCAGCCGGAAAAGCAGCGCCAACATCAAAATCAACGTCAACAGCTACACCGGTTGCCGGTAAAAAGAGCGGCCATGCTTTCGGCACAAAGGGCGGCGGATCGGGCTGTGGTTGAGTGTCACGGGTCTGTACTGCAATGTTGTTTATTGATGGGCCGGTTGTGAGTCACTTCAAAGGGCCATTCGGCCCGGGAGGTTTAAGATGCTTTATTATGCACTAATGTTCCTATTTTTGGCTGTCGTAGCTGGAATTTTCGGCTTCGGAGGTGTGGCAGGTACTGCGGCATGGATCGCTCAGACGCTTTTCTTTCTTTTTCTGGTCGGTTTGATAGTAACGGTCGTGTACAATCTCATGCATCGGAAGCATCCTACATAATATCACCATTGCTTTTGCCAAAATTACGGTAGAATGTACGGAACTTTTCGTTTGGATTCGACAAACTTGGTCAATGCCTGGTCAATGACTGTTGGTTGGCCGTCTATCAGGAGTTCTCTGAGCTATGCTTTCTGTCTTCTCGGCGCCAGGTCGCTATGTACAAGGAGCTGACGCGACTCAATCTTTGGGGGCAGAACTTAAAAACCTTGGCTTTGACGGGCCAGTGTTAATCGTTGCGAGCAACAACGCTCAGAGGCTCTTGAGCGCAACTTGGAAGGCTACCCTAAGCCACTCCGGCATTAGCTACATGATTCATTCATTTGGTGGCGAGTGTAGCGCCGAAGAGATCTTAAAGATTCAGAGCAGCGCAGCTGGCGCATCATGCAACGTCATCATTGGCGCGGGCGGAGGAAAAGTCATTGACGCGGCCCGCGCCGCCGCAGCTGCTTTAAACATCGCTTTTGTCAGCACCCCCACCCTGGCTTCAAGCGACGCGCCCTGCAGCGCCTTGTCGGTCATATATAATCTGGATGGATCTGTCTCCGAATATAGGATTCATCGACGAAATCCAGATCTCGTATTGGTAGACACAAGTATTATCGCAAACGCTCCCGAGCGACTGATTGTTGCAGGCATGGGCGACGCACTAGCCACGTGGTTCGAAGCACGGACGTGCGCCGCAGGGAAAGTTAAAAACATGCGTGGCGGCGCAAGCACCCGTTCGGCTCTCGCTCTCGCAGAGCTTTGTTATAAAACTCTGCTGACTGACGGCATTCCTGCGATCCAATCAATCCGACAAAAGAAACCAAACGATTCACTTGAAAGGCTTATAGAAGCAAATACCTTGCTATCGGGCCTTGGCTTTGAGTCATCTGGACTGGCCGCAGCCCATGCTGTTCATAATGGGCTAACCGTCATGCCTCAGACGCACGAGTATTATCACGGCGAAAAAGTCGCCTTTGGAGTTATAACGCAGTTAGTTCTTGAGGGCGCACCAAAGTATGAAATGACGGAAGTATTGCAGTTTGCTCGCAACGTGGGACTTCCCACTAATCTGCGAGGCCTCGGGATTTTCAACCCAACGGCGCGGGACTTGCTGGCAATTGGGGAACGCACTTGCGCCCCAGGCGAAACTATTCATAACGAGCCTTTTGCTGTGGAGCCATCCATGATCGCCGATGCCATTGCCATGGCCGATTCCATTGGCTCAGCCTAGGCTTTTGGACTCGACTCAACCTCTGGGGCGTCCAAGACACCCTTTCGTTTGAAGTAGGTCAAAATCAACGCGGTCATGGCGAACATGACAGTGAGCGCTATGTAATATCCATGTGGCCATTTCAACTCAGGCATATGTTCGAAATTCATACCGTAAATTCCGGTAATTAAATTCAAGGGCATAAAGAAAACACTAAAGACCGTCAAGATTCGCATCACTTCATTTGTTTTAAAACTCGCCACTGTCAAACGATGATTTGACAGTGCAAGTTGTAGCCCTACTAAACTTGTAATATTTTCGTGAAATTCCTCGGAGTATGAGTATAGTCGCTCCCCGTTCTCACGAGCATCTTGCACTAGGCTCACGTGATCTTTATATTGCCCAGCTATTCTAGGCAGAATGTCGATTGTCATGCGCAGCATGCGTCTAAAAGCACTTGCGCGACGTTTCAGAAAATATCCATCTTCAAAAGTGTCGCCATCATGCTTAAAAACCTTCACCTCAAAATCTTCCAACAAATTTCGATTGGCAATCATAGGCTTCTGGTAGGACTGAATGGCACCTGTGAGAATACTCAAAAGTATATGATGCGCTTCCAGACTTTCGCCCTTTGCCATTCTCTCTCGCCAAAGATCCTTGATTTCCGATAGCTGCACCTGTGCACTTCTGTGAATTGTTATCACAAGACTTTCGGACTCAAACACGGCAATTTTTCGTGTTAGCTCCTGAACAGTATCCGCGTCGGAACTTGCGTTAACGTCGTAAACCCGCACAATCATAAAGTTTAGAGCGCCAAAAGATTCAAACTTAGGAAAGTGCTCCGGTTCCAAGCAGTCTTGAACGGCTTGAGAAGGAAGATCATATTGCAGCGCAATTGCCCGCAGCTCATGAGGTTCTGGATTTTCGATGTCAACCCAACGCAAAGGTTTTGCAGCCGTCTCTGAACTTATGACGTTATCAATTTTCATATTCACTTCCGTCAACATCAACTAGCACAAGTAGAAAGTTCCTTCCTAGGTCAGTGTCGACCTAGCGCCTCACCTAGAACTGTTCGACATTCGTTCTCGAATGTCGAAATCACCACCTCTGAAGTCATACCTCCACCCCGCGCTGCGGCATTGTTTTTTGACGGAAAAATTCGTTTTTTAATAAAATCTGGGATGCTGTTTCTGAGTCCTGAAGAAACTTTACCACCAGCCCGAAACGCTGCCGCGGCCATCCGCAGAGCCGGCGCCGGACAGGTTAATAGACAGCCTTTGACACCAGTGAGCTCTCCGATAGTCGTCGCTGTGTTAGCGGGACTTTGGCGACATCCATTGACAAAACCTTCGCAGACATCAGCAGCGTGATCCAATGCATCTGATATTCTGTAACGACCAGATTTCGCGCCGCATTCCGCAAACTGAGAGAAAAGATGACAAATCCCGACGGCCTTAAATGGCCCCTGCAACTCACCACCTAAGCCAGCCCCCGTCGGCGCACCAGCAAACGGGTTGACTGCACCAAATCCATAACCAAATGCAGCCCCAAAGCATTTCTTATCTGCCTGCGACAGCTGGCACATTCTAGTATTACGCACACAAGGTGTGTGAGCCCCAATGATTCCTGTTTCAATATCTCCCGGCATTCCGTTGATTAACGTGGTGCAAGATGGGCAGGAGCCGCCGTTCACAGTCATTGCAACGCGATCCTGCAAACATCGCCGCATATTCATCCCAAATTCCTGATACGGCCGACTCATGGCGCAGTTTATCCCTGCAATGACGCCAATGGAACCACCGTTGGGCTGCATCATACTTGAAGCCGCCCTGCACACTCTCTCATAACCTTGTAGTCGCTCCCTGCACGCGGCGTCACAGTCACGCATACAGTTCCTTATATTGGAGTACCACTCACAGGCCTCATAGACGTTTTGCGATAAAGATTCGGCGCGATATTTTGAGGGATCAAAACTGGTAGGCACGAGCGGATGACAAGAGGCACCAGCAGCCGTCGTCGCATTTCGATTATTGCATTTGCCAGCTACACTTGGTTCGCCGGATAGGCTGAACTCGCTGTCAGAAGTCCTTGATTGCTGGGCCTGATCATATGTCCCTTGAGCTGACTGATCCTTAACGGCCTGCAAATACTCATTGTATGATTCAGAACTCAAGACATCCTGGAGCTTACGATTACCTTCCGCAATATCTTCATCGCTAGGCTGATAATCTCCATCGTACCAAAGACTTGACTCTCCGGCTTTAACGCGAGACGCTGCGCTATTATCAGGAATGGTTTTACAACCTGATTGCACAACTAATGAAATCAAAAACCAAAAAATCAATGAAAAATGTGATATCATCTACGTCTTCCGTTTCCGAGTTTATTTGGAAAGTTTCAACGCCAGGTTTAGCGCCTCCTCAGCCTGCTCCCCCGCGCCCACTGTCACGAACTCCACTTTGCCTGTCTTACCGATCACGCTAATCATGGGAATAGCCGACGCCATCCATTCGGCTGGCACCTTGCCTTTTGGATCACGCAAAATCGTAAATTTTGGCTGTATTTTTTCCGCATAGGACTCAAGTGTGGATTTCTCTTCATCGCTGATCGCTATGACTGAAATCGACGGATTAGCCGACGCAAAATCCGACAATCGGGGATGGGTCGCTCGACAAGCGGGGCACCAAGTCGCCCAGAATTCTACCACAGCAACTTTTCCCTCAAGTTTCTTACTGTCGCCAGACTCTTTGCCTGTGATGACCTCCAGGTTGAAAGCAGGAGCCGGCTTGCCCACGAGTCTATCTCTCAGTAGTTGAAGTTCATCAGGCCTAATCACGAGCTTCAAGGATTTAACCATCGTCTTATTGTTACGCAAAAGCTCAACGGAGATGTTTTGACCAATCCCAGAAGACTGGACGATGGAAATTAACTCATTTGGATCCTTGACGGTTTTGCCATCAATTTTTAACACTTCGTCGCCCGCGGCAAACCCCGCACTTTCTGCTGGTGTGCCAGGCATCACCCCTTTGACCAAAACCCCTTTAGCCCCTTTGTCGATGGCTATTCCAAGCCAAGGCTTTCCTGCTTTACTTGTTTTTTGCTGGACAGTGGATTCAGCCTTGAGAGCGGTTTCGAATAAAAGCAAACCCGGCAAAAGACCGCACACGACCAGCAGATTTTTTCCCATTTTAATCAAGGCAGATCCTTCCGTAGATCATTCGATCTTTTTAATATGTGACTATTATATACGAGAGATCGTCGCAAGATCCATGCAAAATCACTTGCAGAAAGCCTAGCTCAATGTCCTTTGTATTGAAGGAAACGGCCTTAATTCATCGGAACAATATCATGGAAGTTAAAACTTGGTCGCCCACCCTTCTTCCAGACTGTCAAACCAAAATGGATGTATTTCCGCCCCGCGGCATCAACATCATGCCACCGCCTCAAGAATTCCTCACGTTCAATAAACGTATACTGAGCCGTCTTGAACGGATCCATGAAATATATATTTTCACGGTCGTAGCCAATAACCACGACCCAGTGACCAGAATCCCAAGTCTTCTCCCATTGGATAGGCTCACCCGGTTCACCCGCCCAAGCCTGAAGGAGCACCATGGTCGGGCGTCCAGCGCCAACAGCTTCTTCTAGCATCCGCAAAGACATGGGTTCACGCACTGAAGTTTGAAAGCCCCTCGCATTAAAAAAATTAACGACATTGCCTACTGGAGTGCCATTTTCAGGATCAGGATGAAGCTCCCTGGCTAGGTCGGACTCGGATTCTGCGGAGCCAAAAAATGTGACTACGGACTGAACTGCAGCCACACCGCACGTGTAATTGGTACTCTGACGTACGAGTGGAAGATAAATGAAATCTCTAACTTCACCCAAACCGATCAAGCGGTCCGCCTTTGCAAAAACGTAACCTCCAACGATGAGGCTGACTCCAATAACACTGAGGGCCATGAGTGACTGCAGAAATCGGGACGAGGTTGTTTTCATCTAAAACACCATACAATCGCTTCAGATTCTAGCAAAACCGATCTAATGATTCGGATTTTGACCTGCATTCATGCCCCCCAAGACAATTTCGAACACGAGTTTAACTAGAGCCAGGGAAAAATAAACTGCAAAACACCACCGTCTTTTTATTTTTTTAATTGATCAAAAATTTAGCTGCAAAGCCAAATATAAACCGAAGTGGCACTTGCCCTGCGGCTTATTGACCCTTATAGATCTCTTGCCCTTCAACCGTCGCATGGACCACCCAGGCTTCGGCGCATGACAGGAACCCGCGTTCAATTTGGCTTAGCCACAATACATATGATAGAATTCTACGTTTAAAACCACTTTAAGTTACGGAATTTTTTACGCCGCGCTTCGGGTTAGAGGGGCTCAAAATAGATGTCAACAAAGTCGTTTTTTTTACGTCGCGCCATCATTGGAATTGCCATTACTTGTTACGCCGCAACTTTGATTGCATGCAAAAGTCGTCCAAATACTTCGTCAGCGAAAACCCAAAACAAATCCACGCTAGGCGATCTTGAAGAGTACGAGGCCGTCAACTGCCCCAAAACACTTTGTACGGCTGACACGTCCGTAGTCGGTATCAATCCTCAGGATTCAGACTTGGTCGCCCTCGGCATTTCATCCCACAGTGAGCAAATGGCGCTTCAAGACCCTGCCATGGTCGATGACGTCAAAGGCCTAGAGGCGGAAAAGCGCCTCGACGAATCTCGGATCGCACACGAAACTCTCACAAGAGCTTTAACTGGCGAAAGCAGCAGAAAGTCAGAAAATGTCGCAGGCACAGGCATGACCGCGTTATTTGGCAGCCTCTCCGGCGCAATAGCATCTGGGGCCAAGATTACTGCTTTCACAAAAAATAATATCGAAGCTGAAAACGACGAACAACGCGCTAAGACTTTAAAAAAAATCGTCAGCCTCGTGACTGAAACTAAAAAGCTCCTTAAACCGGAAGATAAAGATAAGCTCAGCTCGGTTCTACCCGCATTAAAAATCCTCGCAGGTGATGATGGATGGATCAATCGAGGAGACCTGCCGCGTTTTCTTCCTGTCATCCCAAACGTTGTGGGCCAGATCGCCGACGAGAAAATAAACCAAGGATACGCCGAAGGAATTGCCGAACTCGCGCGCTCAAAGCCTTTGGCCTACCGCCGCTGGGTGAAAGCTCCAAACGGGATCATTGGTCGAGTCGTCCAGAAGAATGTTAATCAGCAGCTAAATGCGGCCTACTCTCAAAAATGGGTGGCTATTGAAGGAGCTTCGGCACGATTTCAACAGAGCTTCACATCCATGATGGATACGATTGGCGCTGAACGGTTTTATCTCAATGTTGATGACGGCAAGAATTATTATGACCCCGCCGCCACCATTGAAGAAAAAGAGATCGACACCATCGCCAAGGCGGTTGTTGGAAAACCCTTGCGGGACATTGTCCGCGCCGCAGCCGAAAATCAAGGAACTGTGCAAACCGGTTCCCTTGATTTAGGACCAGCCGCGATCCTTCTACAATCTGTGGTGTTACCTGAAGGCGTGCCCATTGCCGAAATTGACACCCTGATTCGGGAATCTCAAGGCTTCACGAAAGAAGTTCTACCCAAAAATCTTTCGTTTAGGCTCACTTCCGACGGCAGGCTTGAAATCAAGCGACTGGCAAAAAAATAGCACCGTAACCATGGCTACGGTGCCTCAACCAAAAAAATTTATTAATTGATCAAATTTTAGTACATTGCCCGCAAAACTTACGCCTACAGACTCAACAGCGTCTAATCTACCAGTTGCAATTCAATTTTGTTCTCGCCACCACCGGAGAGTTTCAATATCGTTCCGACATCTGGACGCAAAGTATAATCAAAATCCGTTGCTGTGACCAAAACTCCGATTTTTGAGCCAGATGAGATCTTATATTGCTTGGGTTCAAGATTAAATTTCATCTGATAAAATTTACCTTTTTCAAGCATTTCACCTGTTGACATATCTGCATGATTTTGAAGATCAGACCAACCGCGTGTAATAACTTTTGCGCGATTATTTGCATCATACTCTAGCAGTACAACAGTTATATTTGCTGCATGACGATTATCAACCGCTAAATTCAAAGTCACTACCGGCGTTCCCGTTAATAGTTTTGACTGATCTAGTTTCTGCGACAAAAATACTAAGCCTGCTTGATTTTCACTTGATGGATTGCTGGCTATATCCTCGATTTTTGTCGACTTACCTGAGTCCTTAAACACCCGCTCAACTGGGCTGACAGGCGCGGAACCTTCTAAATTTTTCCCGTTAATATAATACGTGACCACTGATGAATGCTCATTCGGCCAAGAATTTTGTTCCGCCCAGTTGCCCGCAGCGTCCTGCACTTCCACTCTTGGCTTATTCTCCACTCCATTTTCCGATCCTTTTACGTAACGATCAAACCAATCCCACATTTCGTCTTGAAAATCCCGACGATCTGGATCGCCATGACCTCCATTATGCAACCACATCCGCAGTGGAACTTTTCCATCAAGTGCCTGCCACCACTGAATAGCGTGCTTTTGTTTTACATTCCAATCCGATTGACCATGTACTATAAAAGTTGCCGCCTTCACTTGTTCTGCATATTGAACGTAGTCTCTATCGAGCCAGAAGTTTGTAAAATCACCATTCTCTCTGCCCATCGACTCCTTTATTTTTCCAATCTGATCATTACAACCGCCACCATCACGCACGATGAACTTTGCTAATACATCTGCATCCTCGCCGATATAGCCACCTGGGCCAACGACCAGGCCATTTGCGCGGTAGTAGTCATACCAACTTGAAATTGCCGCAATGGGAACTATTGCTTTCAATCCATCTACGCCCGTCGCCGCTACCATGTTGGGTAATGTTCCGTCGTAAGAAACTCCATACATACCGACAGCACCGTTTGCCCAGGTAGCTTTGATTTCTCTTCCACTGCTGCTATAGGCCTTCGCCCGTCCATTTAGCCAATCTATTACTGCTTTAGCAGCAATAGATTCCTGCATATTGCCTACTGTAGGGCAGCCAGTCGACCTACCTGTTCCAAGACTATGCGCCTGCACACTTGCATAGCCTCGCTGCAAAACATTATTTGGCGCAAAATCCAACAGCTCTTTGCTCCTTAGAAACTCACGCATTTTATTGCTCAATTTCCATTTATCTGCGCTATTATCCTGAGGCAAATAAGCCACATCGACCTCGTGAAATGGCACCTGATTGCCGCCATAAGCATACGGGGTAATTGTATAAATCGTTGGAACCTTTTCACTTGTATTGGGGCGAGAGAAAGTCACATAAATTTGATCAAGCTTGCCATCAAGATCTGTATCTGTGGGTGACTCAACATAGACAGCATCCGAAATAATATCGCCATCAAAATCTTTAGCGCTGGCAATAGTTGATACTACAAAGAACAGCAAAATTTTTGCTTTAAAAATTTTCATAGTCATGGCCCTTACAAGATTTGTTACCGAGAAGTATAACAAATGCACTCACCAAGCTCACCGTAAATATTTGTCACAACTTAATCATTTTGATGCGAGTTCTTTCTGATTTAATCTCACCCGCCCGAGCAAACTCAGCAACGTGAACCATAGGTTCAGGCAGCGATCATGAATTTACTTAAGACTGAATTTCCAGATTGGTATTTACCGCAGTTACTTTTATGTTATCCTTCACGCAGAATTAAAACTTTCGGGAATTCACAATGAAGATTTTTATATTTAGCTTTTTATTTATACTTCCCTGGATTAGCCCTGTGATTGCAGCGGAACAGACCTTTGAACCAAATGGTTCTTATAATTGCACTGGTAAAGAGGATGGGTTTATTGTCAATGTAATTAATGAACACGTCATCTCTGTGAGCACGGGTGGTGTTGAAGTAACTTATTATCGTGTCGTCACAAAAACAAAAGACAAACTGGAAGCAGTCTCAGTGTTTGATGGATATAAGGCGCCTATCAACGGTAAATGGTCTGCTGATTTATCAAACAAAACTAAAATAACGATTCGACCGGAAAAAAAGGACAATAACCGCATCCAGTTTGAAGGCTCTCCTGTAAATCAAAGTTGCAATAAATAAAAATCTTAAAAGGGGCGTGTCTGCCCAATTTTCGTGTTTTTTGTTTTCCGGCCCAGCCCTTTAGCGACGTTAGCTTCGCAGGCAAAGCCCGGTCTCAGGCCTTTATGTATTTGAGAGCGATATGGAGTGGTGCAGGCGAGATCCGCAGATTTCCGTCGAGCGGGTTATTCATTTCCAGAATCAGGTAGACGGCCCCTGCCATGGATAGCCCGCAAATCGCGAACGACAGGAAGAATGTGTAGTCCCGCGGAGCGAGCAGGCCAAACCCAACGAATAATACGGTCAGCCAGAAGTAGAGCAGCACGAGGAACTGCAATGGCAGCGGATTGGTAGCCCTTTCGATAAGCTGCCAACGGGTTTCGGCAATGGCGCCCATGATTGCCAGGGCGCGGTTCTTCTGTTCTTTTTGTTCGTCAGTTGGGGTCTGCAGGAGACGAAGCGGTTTTGATAAGGCTTCATCAATCGTTGCAGGCCGCGCAGGACCGTCGGGCAGGTCGTTGATATTCGTTCGCTGGGCGCCCCTTTCAATGTGCTCAATCGCCTTTATTACGAACTGTTGCAGCTGTTCCCGCACGGGATCTGCTTCCGGCCCGATTCGCCGAATCGAACGATCAAGTTCAATGTACTTGGCGCCGGCCTCGCTGACGATATCAGACGCATTATCGAAAGTACTCTTTGCGGAGCTGACCAGTAAGCCGAGTACCAGAGCCACAAGGGTCGCGATCATACCGGTTGCTGCCATCAAAACGTCGCGCGGATGGTCTTTTTCCATCCAATCAGACGGTTTGCGGCGACTCAACTTTTGACCAATCATGTAGCCAACCATGCAGCAGAAAAAAGTGATAATCGTAATGATGTCAGATCGCATAAGGTAGAATTTTATGACATAATTGTTAATATGTAGCCGGTTACAAAAAAACACGAACCGTGATGGTAGCAGGAACGAAGCATGACTCCAAACCAAAAAGTTCTTGATCATCTTAAGACCCACCCTGATTTTTACATCTCCATAACAGGCTTGCGAGTGAAGCATATATTTAAGATTTTGCTTTTTTGGAATCATGCTATTAAATCGAAAAGGCAAGCCGATAAAGCAGCGGGGATGCTTCAGTCTGAGGTGCAAAAGATCGATGGAATCCAGCACACAATAACCGTCTGGGAGAGCAAACAACACATGAAAGCATTCTTGTATTCTGGCGCACATGCTGCCGCTATCAAGAATTTTCGTAAAATTGCTACAGGTAAAATCTTTGGGTATGAGTCAAAGTCCGTACCAACCTGGGACGAAGTTCATCAATTATGGCTGGAAAAAGGCCGCGATTATTGAATGGTGGTAGTTAATATTAAGAGTATTGCACCATCATAGTGTGGAATTTAGGTTGTCCTAGATTCATGCGCTACGTTTATGTCGCATGTAGCGTCTAAATTAGAAGCTCGACACGCGGTAGTTTGTTGGCTTGGATCGGCAGTTTCATCGTGCCATGATGACGAGACTCTAGTTGAACCAAGCGAGTCGCAAAAAAAAGCACCGTAGCCATCGCTACGGTGCATCGACCAAAAATATTTTTATTACTTGCTCAGATTCCGGCAGTTTAACGTATCAACGTGACCGCCAATTTTGAGAGTCATACGTGCAGAATCGTCGCCCGCAAGTTCAATTGTGCCCACAAATTTTTGCGTTTTTGTTGAGTAAAGATCAATTTTTTGGCTAGAAGACTTCTTTAGGTCATAGGTTTCTTGTGATGAGAGAAAGCCTTCATTGAAAATTTGCTCGCCTGTACCAAGATGCAGCGCGCGGGCCGAATATTCCATAACATCAGCTTTAGCCATGTCACTCGTGAAAGTCACTCGTGTAGCGTTAACTTTTTCGTGCGGATCACCAGGAATACTCACCTGCGTCTCACAAGTTTTCAGGCCACTCGCCGGATAGTTTTTGAGAGCCGCGGTTTGGCTAGCGGTGCCGCAGGAGGTCAGAACTAGAACAAGGGTCATTGAAAATGCTTTAATCGTTGATTTCATAGCGCAGGCTCCCGTTAAAAGTTAATAAAAACGCATAAAGTGACGCGCCGGATATAAGGATTTTTAATCAAGAAGTCAATACAATTAATGCGAAGTTATCTAAAATCCGGCGCAATAGACCTGTTTTGCCCTTCGGCGCGATCAAAGGCCAGCCACTGTGACCGTTATTAAATGTTTCATAGTCATTCATGCCGTTTGAACTCGGACCCCCCTGGCTACCCCCTTCTCAATACAGCGTTCTAGGGTCATTGACCGATAGCGCTCACAAGTCACCCCCCCCAATAAACTCCAAGAAACTTCAGCTGACCATCAGGATAACAGCGCGCTCCTAGGCCCTCTTGCGGATCGGGTGCGTCTAGCGACAAGATCAAAACCAATACTCTCCGGGTGCACGCCCAGTGGATGGATTGCCGATTGGCGGAGGGCCAGTGCGTTAGGTTCATCATGGGCAGTTTAGGTTCGCCTCCTTGCAGGACCTGACACCACAAATTCTCGCCATGCATGATTTGGGGCAAAAACACCTTGAAATCTTTTTAAATTAAACCAGCCCAGAAAACCGAAAGAGGGATCACGCCAGCAAGCCTGTCCACGAAATCTCTGTGGCTGAACATGAGTGACTCGGTGCCGTCGTTCGATTTTCCCTTTAGACGAAGCAGATCCGAATCTGGTGGTCATGATGCGCGCAGTTTTTTTAATAACTCCACTGTGCCGCGATCAATAAGTTCACCATGGACAAATTGATGGAGTATGCTCCCGATAAATGTTTGATAGGGAAGCCCACGCTTGTCAGCCTCCGTTTTCAACATTGCCAATACCGACGCGTCAAGGCGAAGACTGAGGGGTACCTTTACCGCGTTGGGGTCGACCTTCACTTTGCCCGGTATTTTTTTAAGCTTTTTTAAATCATATTCCTTTTTCATATTGCTCTCTTTCCTTGGCGGTAGCCTTGCGGGCTGAAATGATTCGAATGACTCGACTGTCCGAGCGATCGCAAAAAACAACTCAACAAGATATTGAGTTGTTTAGAATGACCGATTCGTATGAAGCGATCCTCGTCGTCGCTAGACTCCGGATCAAAAAACTCCGTTGAGCGGCCATCTGCCCATATTGTCTGCGCTTCGTCAAACCAAACACCGTGTTTTCGATAGTTCCTTTGGTTCTTGTTCTCGTCCCACTCGTAGATCATAACTCACTTCCCATGTCATTGTATACACAATGTCAATCACAAGCCAATCAGCCATACAAATATACGGCCTACCTGTCGTAAGTTACATTTGTTCTTATTTCCGCGAGCGTTTGTCCGTCGGGGGAATTGGGGACACCCACCTGATTGCCCTATCAATAGGCAACCAGGTGGGTGTCCCCATTTGATTAAATCATTTAATATTAAGGAATGAAAAAATCAGAACTTTCAAAGCCGTTTCTCATCGGACTGCTCATTCAAAAGATGGAAGAAGAATGCCATATTATTTCTGCATCCGTTGCGAATGCTATTGACGGCGCCACAAACCCGGAGAGCAAACCCGAAGGCAAATATGACACCAGAGCACTGGAAGCCTCTTATCTCGCTGGCGCCCAGCAAGAAAGACTACGGGAACTCAAAGCCAGCATTAATTTTATCAAAATGCAGCGCGTGCAAGATTTATCGCCTAACTCAATTATTGCTGCGCCCGCGCTCGTGGAGCTGAAAAACTCCGACGGTGAAACGCGCCATCTTTTACTCGTTGTGGCCGGGGGCGGTGTCACGATTGATAAAGGCGCCATGAAGGTTCATGTGGTCACCCCCGGATCACCGATGGGTTCGGCCATAAATGGACGGAAACAAGGTGATTTTGTGATGTGGGGGCCATCTCAAGCCGAGTGGGAAATCAGAAGCTGCTGTTAAACTTTGGTAACTTCTATGAATTTAAGATGCTAAAACAGCGTGTGAGGGGACACCTGTCTTTAGCAAAAGGGCTGCATGATTGGACTCTAAACTTCAAATTGTATGGTTTAAAAGAGACCTGCGCGTAAAGGATCATGCACCTTTGACGGAGGCGTCGGCCCGAGGTCCTGTCCTAGGAATTTATATCTTTGAACCAGAACTAGTCGCTTCGCCAGAGTTTGATCGATCCCACTTCGACTTTATCAGGGACTCCCTGATCGAACTTCAGTCAAGTTTACGTAAAATTGGATCAGACCTACTGATTTTCCACGGAGATGCCATATCAAGTCTCGAAAGGCTTTGGCAGACGTTACCGTTTTCGGCGCTTTGGAGTCATGAAGAGACCGGCAACGATTTGACCTTCAAACGAGATTTAAAGGTCGCAGACTGGTGCAAACGGAAATCAATTCCATGGCACGAACCAAGACAATTTGGTGTCATCAGGCGGTTAAGATCGCGGGCTGAGTGGGCCGACCGGTGGGAAAGCCACATGTCATCGAAAATCCTGCCCGTCCCAAAACTAACCGTCATTCTCCATTCAGCCCAAAGAGCGCTGATTCATCCTTGGACCAAGATTCCAGACAACGACTTGATCGCAAGCCAGGGATTTTCAAAACCAGATGCCCTCCGAGCAGGCGAAGAACGCGCCCAAGGTATGCTCGGTTCATTTTTAAGTGAGCGCGGCCTAACCTATAGCTTTGGGATGTCTAGTCCGGTGACTGGATTTAGCGCGTGTAGTCGACTTAGCCCCTACATTACCTGGGGTAATATCTCTCTAAGAGAAGTCTATCAGTCCACCAGAAACCACATCGTCGACGTCAGAGAGCAACAAGAATTTGGTATGCCCGTGGACCGACGCTGGTTAATGTCCCTTAGTGCCTTTGACGCACGTTTAAGGTGGCATTGTCACTTTATTCAAAAACTTGAAGCAGAGCCTGCGATTGAGTTTGAGAACGTCATGCGTGCCTTCAACGGCATGCGAGAAACTCAGTTCAACGAAAATCATTTCTATGCCTGGTGCCTTGGACAAACAGGCTATCCGATGATTGATGCCTCCATGAGAGCTTTGCACCGAGGTGGTTGGATTAATTTTCGTATGCGCGCCATGCTGATATCTTTTGCAAGCTACCAGCTCTGGCTTCATTGGAGGAAGCCAGCGATGTTTCTTGCGCGGCACTTTCTTGATTTTGAGCCAGGGATCCACTTCAGCCAAGTGCAGATGCAGTCTGGGACAACAGGTATCAACGCCATCCGCATATACTCTCCTATCAAGCAGGTCATTGATCAAGATCCCGAAGGTCGATTTATCCGTCACTATGTGCCAGAGCTTGCGATGGTCCCAAACGAATTCCTAGCAGAACCACATAAAATGCCTTTAAGTTTACAAAAAGATATAAACTGCATCATTGGAACCCATTACCCAGAACCAATCGTCGATCATGGGGCTGCCTTTAAACTCGCAAAGCAGCGCTACGGGGATTTTAAGAAATCGGTTTCTTCTTTGGTGAAACTTGAAAAGCCAGGTATTTTAACTCGGCACACAAAAAAATCACAAACTCAGGAGGGATAGATGCCCCACCCCAGCACTTGCGTCTAAAAACCTTGCTCGTGTCGCCGGCAGACTAGCTTCAAGGCGAAGTCCCTCTTAACCAACGCCGTTATCGCTAGCTGTTACAAATCATACCCATTATGAAGTTCATCGGTCGAAACGATCTGTCATCTTGACCACGAGCCACGCGAGTGGGCCGGATCTCGAGATTCCTCCCCTTCCGCTTCGCGTCAGGGTCGGAATGACGATGCATGATTGAGCGCATCACCCACGATCATAGCGGACCCCTTGCATTAAAGGGAAGTCGCCCATCAGAGCTAGCCTAACCTATCTCGCAGCGCCTCGTACTCACTCAGCGCCTCAGGATTGACCAGAGCGTCTTTGTTGGAGACATCTTGCCCGTGAATCACCTTCGTGACGGCCATCTCGACTTTTTTGCCGCTACGCGTGTACGGGATATCCTTCACGGCTATAACCAAAGCTGGGACGTGTCTCGGTGTTAATTCACTGCGAATCCTGGTTTTTACCTGTTTTGCTAAGTCTTCCGACCAAACATAGCCAGGCGCTAACTTTACAAAAAGAAGCACGCGGGTATCGTCTTTTTGCTCCTGACCAATAGCCAAAGAATCCGAGATAAATGCTAGCGACTCCACCGCACGGTAAATTTCTGCCGTACCGATGCGCACGCCACCTGGATTGAGCGTCGCATCGGAGCGACCATAGACAATAATCCCGCCATGCTCGGTGATTTCTACGAAGTCACCGTGACGCCAAACATCTTTATTCTCATAGAAATCAAAATAAGCCTTACGATAACGCTCACCATTCTGATCGTTCCAAAAACCCACCGGCATGGAAACAAATGGTTTAACGCAAACCAGTTCTGACTTTTCTCCAGTGACTGAGCGCTGGCTTTCATCCCAGCCTTCAATAGCCATACCCAAACCGGGGCCTTGGATCTCCCCAAGATAGACGGGCCGTATGGGGTTGCCAAGCATAAAACATCCAATGATGTCGGTGCCACCACTGATGGAGGCCAAGTGCACATCAGGGAATTTTTCATAGATCCACTGAAAATGCGCAGGTAACAACGGAGACCCGGTGGAAAGAATCGTTCTTAGTTTCGAAATTGCACCGTTGTCGGCCGGATTAAAACCCTCTTGCTGACCACACACTGAAATAAACTTCGGACTTGTACCAAAATGCGTGACACCCTCGTCTCGGCAAACATCCCAAAGGCGCGCCACACTGGGATAGGTCGGCGCTCCGTCAAACGTTACAATTTTTGCGCCACAGGCAATGGCGGAAACCATCCAATTCCACATCATCCAGCCGCAAGTCGTAAAATAAAACAAACAATCACCTGGCCCGATGTCACTATGCAGCATTAATTCCTTTTTGTGCTGAAGTAGCGTTCCACCTACTCCGTGGGTGATACACTTTGGCAAGCCAGTTGTGCCGCTACTGAACATAATATATTGCGGGTCATGAAACCTTCGCGGCTCAAATGCGAGAGGAAGCGCGACGTCTGATGGACCTCCACCCTCTGCGCAGAAATCGGCAAACTGATCCTGACCACGATGCATATGGTCCACAGCAATGACCGTTGGCTTGTCAGGTAGCGACTGAACGGCTTCTATCGTCTGTTTGAGATTCGTGTTGAGCTTGCCGGCATATGTATAGCTCGAGGTCGCAAAAATAATCTTGGGAGAAATCTGCGTGAGGCGATCTGCAATCCCGCGGGTACCAAAATCCGGACTGCAAGAAGACCAAATCGCGCCCACGGCTGATGTCGCTAGCATTGATATAACCGCTTCCGGGCCGTTAACTAATACACCCGCGACGCGATCATTCGGCCTCACTCCGTTTTTTCGAAGCGCTACCGCGCATCGCGCTACGTCGTTCCAAAGCTCGAGTCCTGTCCATGTTTTTCTTGTGGCCCCCTCGGCAATCGCGACCATCACGACTTGATTGTTAGGTGCCGGTAGCAAGTTCTCTGCAAAATTTAATTTTGCGCCCGCAAACCAATGGGACTCACGCATGCTCGGACCCGCAGTCCATGCAGCCTTGGGCGACTTTTGCCACTTTATTCCCACAAAATCACTCAGCGCAGACCAGAAATCATCTGTCTGAGCAATAGACCACCTGTAGAGGTGATCCCAGTCCTTGATGGGGATTTTGCCTCGGGCAGAAACGTCATTTAAAAACTTTTGCATGTAAGATGCATTGATACGGCTCGAAGAAGGTGTCCAAATCGGCTTAGCCTGATCTGCCACCATTGAACCAGCTATGTCATCACTTTGTTTTGTCACCGAACCTGTCCATTTTACGCGCTAGCTCTCGGAGCCTCGCCATTCCCTTAATATCATCCCCGCCTGACTGCTTACGGGTTTTCGGCTCAGTTTGTGCCGCGTCACTGTATGAGTGCGCAGCAATAGCCCGCGGAGTTGCAGCCACTGGCTGATTGACGTCACGAATGAGCTGCTCCGGCGGAACTTCGGTTAGCCCGCTACGGTGAGCATTGGACTCAGTGCCTTCAACCGCGCTTCTGGCTCCAGCTCGAATCAAAGCTTCTACAGGGTGTGCCGTCCCAAGGTCGTCGATTCTACGCTCAACTGTTTCTTTGGTCACGCCAAAAACAGCCGCTACTTTTATTGGATCCTGGAGTTTTTCCATCGCCCTGCGAAACATTGCAGCCGGCATGAGCAGCGCGCCCGCAAATCTGTCGGCGAGATCCTCAGCGGCGTAATCTTGTGCCGAAATTCCAGAAACCCCCTCACCAAAAGCATAGCGACGCACAGGATCGACATTTTCTCTGAATCCTGATGTCTTCCATTCCCCTCTCGCAAGCACCGGTTGAACGTGCAACACAAAATGCCCTAAAAGATGGCATAACAGAAAAGATTTCTGCTCAGGCGTCAATTGATCTCGCACCATGATACTGGCGCGAATATTTCCACTCACATCCCGCACGCCGATTGCACCAAAATAATGGGTCGAATCTATTCCGATGGGAATACCAAACTGTCGTACCACTGCCGCAGCATCAAGGCGTGGCTTGGTGGCCTCATCTGCAGCAAAATAAGTTCGAATTAAAACCGAAAGTTTCTCAAGATCCCCACTCTGGGCCGCAGAAGCTATTTCTGGAAAAAGAGCCAACATTCTATCACTCCTTTGGGACGTAGACCGCCCTCCCTGAGATTCGTCGATGCTCTGTTATTATTGTACGAAATTACGGCAGTTTAACCAATGTGGGCACCCCTCCCCGAAAGATCATCCCCCGCGCACACGAGGGGTAAGGGTCCTGATTTCATTTAGTATGAATAAATATCTGTTTTAATTGACTATTTGGCGTTTTCTCACTCTTGTCCTTAAAGTGCCGATGGGAGAATTTGTTAGTGCGCAGATGATGTGTAGGTTTTTTGCGCTGCACCGGACAGGAGGGTTTATACCCATGGCAACGTATCAGTTGAAGTTGAAAGAACGTCGACTCAGTGAACGTAAGAAGCTTACAGGACTTCTTCCTGGACGTTTTTTAGTGAACGGCAAAGATATCGAGGCTAAGCCCATCGACATTAGCAATCACGGCTTGGGCGTTATTATTGCGCACGAAATAAAATCGGGCACCAAGGCAAGTCTCTACATTGGCGGGCGCGAAGTGCCCTTAGAATTCATCTGGGGCCATCCTGATTTTGGAAAACACGATTTGTGGCGCTACGGCTTGGTGTGCGTAGACACAAAAATAGATCTAGAATCCGAGTTTGTTAGAGCCGGATGCCTGCGCTAATCCATCACATCGCTTGGTCTGGAGCCATTCTCAAGACTTGGTTCACCAAGGATCTGATTCCTTTCGCTATGTCTGCAATCGACGCTTCTAGCATATAGGCTGGCGTCGTCACCATGCGTAGTTTTTCATCCACAACGCAGTCGATTGCCGCGCAGTCTTCCGGGCGTCCACCCATCGCTGCCGCCACTTGAGCAGCCTCACCATGAGCGTCTCCGAGGGTTAATTTTAGCCCTTGTTCGCCAAATATTTTGGCCAAAATCACCGGTGCAATACAAACAGCACCAATCGGTCGTTTGAGCACATGAAATGCTTTTAGGAAGCTCTCGACCGGCGCCGAGACAGACATACCCTTCCCGGCAGTCGAGAAATTGCACAGATTGCTCGCCGTTCCATTTCCCCCAGGAATAATCACTGCACTGTAATTGGCTGGATTCACATCAGAGATGTTTCGGATCCGTCCGCGCGCAATTCGCGCCGATTCTTGCAGCATATTGCGTGGGGACGCTGCAGCATCCACAGAGCCGCTAACGTGATTTAAGACCCTGGCTTGATCGGAGTCTAAAGCTAAGGCCTCCCAGCTAGCACCTGCTTCTTCGATGGCAAGCAAAGTTAAAACCGCTTCGTGGATTTCAGTTCCATCCCGATGCCCACACCCATTCAAGATCACCGCAACTTTTTTTGCCTTCTTAATTGCCATTTCGCCACCCTCCCATGACCGGAAGTTGATTGCTTATTTCCAGAGGCAAGGTAGCATATTTTTCTATGAATAAACGATGGGCAATTGGATGGATCGCTTGCTTATCCTGGCGCTTAGAGGCGGTTGAGCCACTCAAGGGACCGGAGATCGGCGTCTCCTTATTGCAGCAAACAACTCAAAGTGCGCAAGCTAACTCGAATTTAACTAAAACAAATCAAAGCTACGCAAGGCAGCGACGCTTAGACATAGATATTCCGATACCTGTGGCGTTGTGGATTGCGATGCCATTTGTGAATCTCCGCTACCTAGACCGAGCGGGCGACGCGGACTTTAATTTTCAATCTGATCAGCGTTACGGCGTCGGACTACTTCATCACGCAGCAGAAGGCGACCCAGCCTGGCGCTTTGAGATTTATCGCACGGGCGCGCCCTATGAATCGCCCGGAGTGTGGACTAGATTTATTTTCAATCTGGCTAAGAGAATCCCTGCACTAAAATTACGACCAAGCGACCAAACCCTATCATGGATCGGCATTAACGCGATTTCCGGCAATGAGCAAAACACCTTATGGATTCCAGAAATCGCCTGGAGTCGAACCGGACCCGATGGACTGACCGTCGATTTATTGGCGCCACAAAGTCTATTTATAGGTTATCGTGGACCTGTTTTTGGAGTACTGGCGGGAGCAGAGCAAATGTTAAGAAATTGGTCGCCAAAAGATTCTTCCCCAAATTGGCCGTCCAAAAAACACATCAAGATCGAGCGCCAAGCAAAATTAAAAGCACTTTATTCCTTGCGAGATCCGTCCGACACGGAATTTCTTATTTCCGCCAGCATCTTTAAGCACCTGACGGATTCCGACCGTGACAGCTCCGCCGCGTCAGCTGCTCATGACACATCAGCGGTCGGCGCAGAAATCTCTTTGCAATGGATACCAAACCCATGACGGATATCCCGCACTCAACTCAAAATCCGAAGAGAATATTAGCGAATGCTTGGGCAGACGCACTCGTACCAATAACAGCTCAGCAATGGAGAGTTTTTAAATCCTCATTCGCGCACCTGGTTACCACCGGCCTCGCCACCGCCATTGTCATGGCTCTATTTATGTTTATTTTTAGCGATTTTATTCAACAAAAAATGCCGCAAATCAGCCCGAAAGCGGCTGAAGATGCGCGTTTTTATTTCTTGGCTCTTACAATTATTTTTTCCGGATTCACAATCCACCGCTGGTGTCGCTCTATTATTTACTCTCGTCATAGCTGGATTCATTTTTTAAAAACATTCGGACAATCTGATCAGCATCTCCAATCCGTAAGCACACAGAGCTCACTGATTTTGATGTCGCTCGGCATGGCAACTGCCTGCGCGATATGCGAGTTTTTTCTCGGTCCAATCAGTGAATACCATGTCATTTTAGCCCTCATCGTCGTCGCATCATCAGTGTTTTCTCTCCACCGACACAGCCATTTGGATGCCCATCCAAAGGAAGGTCCAAAGGAAGGTCCAAAGGAAGGTCCAAAGGAAGGTCCAAAGGAAGGCCCAAAAGAAAGTCCAAAGGAATCACCCCAGCACCCCCAAAAAACAACTCGGCAGGAGCCCTTGGTCGCGTGGCGATCCAGCCGCATGATGACCAATGCCTGGCGAGGGTCGAGCCTTCGCATTCTTGCGGCCTTACCCGTTATTTTTGGCGCAACGTCGCTTGCAGCTCGCAGCCCCGAGGAATTGACCTATATTGCCTGTCTCGCCGGCGGGATCATTTTATCTTGGACAGTACCTCTACTGATTGAAGAAGATTTACGATCAACCTGGATTGAAAGGCAAGCGGCGGTCAGCCACATGGATTGGCTTGGCGCATGGCAGAAGATTTTCACGCAGTGGACCAAACCTGTTTTTGCAGCAACGGCTGTGCTTTGTATTTTCTTTTCTGCCGTCACACTCTATCCAGAATTCAGCCTGACCGCAGACTTTGCTTTAAATACCGCCCGTCAAGCTACCATCTCCGGCATTTTAAAGCAAAG
>Ga0214921_10000864_pt1 | contig 53880 bp, 50 predicted proteins | sample LL1505_MetaG_FD_177992 | JGI IMG/M metagenome (GOLD analysis project Ga0214921, IMG submission 177992) | Freshwater microbial communities from Lake Lanier, Atlanta, Georgia, United States - LL-1505 | ecosystem: Environmental > Aquatic > Freshwater > Lake | place: USA: Georgia | collected... | reverse complement strand
GTCCGGTATAGTACCACCGTAAAGGACTAAAATATAAACGCAAATGAACAATTTGCTCTCGCTGCCTAATTAATTTATTAATTAGATAAGCACGGTCTGGGGCACCGGGTAACAGAACGCCCCACTTTATTCAATTTAAGATAAAAAAATAATGGCAGAGAGAGAGAGAGAGAGAGAGTAGAACAACTTATAAAAATATAATTTTATATTTTTATAATTTTATTTTAAAAACACTATGTTTATTAATTCCTCAAAAAATTTTTTACTTTATAGAAAATTTAAGTGCTCAATTTCAGGGTAAGGGATCAGGAGCATTTTCTATTCTTGATGAAATTAAGGCTTGTAAAAAATTATTAAAAAATAGAAATATAAAATTTATATTTGATGTAGGTGCTAATAGGGGAGATTACACAAATGAATTATTAAAGTATTATAAAAAAGCAAATTATTACTTATTTGAACCAAATTTATTAAATTATGAAAAACTTAATTTGAGATTTATAAATTATAAAAATATAAAAATTATAAATAAAGCCTTAGCAGATAAAAATAGTGATGACTTTCTATATTCTGATAAATCTGGAAGTGGTTTAGGATCTTTGAATAAAAGAAGATTAGATCATTTTAATATAAATTTTGATGTTAAAGAGAGAATTAATTTAAGTAGATTAGACACTTTTTTAAAAGATTTAAATCAAGATCTTATAATAGACTATTTTAAAATGGATGTTGAAGGAGCTGAAATAAAAGTCCTTCATGGGATGGGTAAATTTATCAATACAATAAAATTAATACAATTTGAGTTTGGTGGATGTAACATTGATTCTAGAACATTTTTTCAGGATTTTTGGTATTATTTTAAAGATAAAAACTTTGAGTTATTTAGAATTACCCCAACTGGTCCTAAAAAAATTAATTCTTATAACGAGAGTGATGAATATTTTAAAACAACAAACTATATTGCTCTTAACAAAAATCTATAAAAATAACATTCGTAATTACGACTTTACGCAATTACGTATATACTTTTAAAAAGAACAAACTGACATTACATAAATTTGGCGAAAAAACTAAAACAGAGAACACGCTAAAAAACACACTCTTTCAATTATCGTTGATAACTGTTATTAATTTAAATTAATTGGGGTAACAGAACGCCCCACTTTTATGAAAAAAATAGAAATATACACAACAAATCATTGTCCCTTTTGCGTAAAAGCAAAATCATTATTAAATAAAAAAAAAATTAAATTCTCTGATATTGATGTGTCTAATAATGAAGCTTTAAGAGAAAAAATGTCTGTTATGGCAAATGGCGCAAGATCTGTTCCACAAATATTTGCTGATAATGTTCACATTGGTGATTGTGATAAAATTTATAAATTAGACCAAGAAAAAAAGTTAGATAAATTACTGGGTCTTGAGTAAAGAACTTAATGATTGTATCGCTTTCCATAGCTTTCTTCGCTGGTTTAATAAGCTTTATATCACCATGTGTACTACCTCTAATTCCTGGCTATGTTTCGTTCATATGCGGAACTACACTTAATGAACTAAATTCTAAATCTAAGAATTTTATTTTAAAAAAATCTTTATTTTTTTCTCTTGGTTTTTCATTAGTTTTTATTGCTCTTGGAGCAACCGCCACTTTTATCGGAAGTTTTTTACTACAAAACTCACAAATTTTATCAATTATTTCTGGTCTGGTAATTATTTTTTTTGGCATTTACTTGTTAGAACTAATAAAAATCAATTTCTTAAATAAAAATCTTGGTAATTATAAAATAAAATTTTCAGACAATCTCTTATTCCCACTTATGGTTGGAATAGGATTTGGATTTGGATGGACTCCCTGCATTGGTCCAATTCTTGGTTCAATTTTAGCATACGCGTCAATGGAAAATTCAATATATAGAGGAGTGCTACTATTAAGTATTTATTCATTAGGTCTTGCGGTACCTTTTGTGGTTTCTAGTTTGATTCTAAAAAAATTTTTAATCTTCTCAAAAAAAAGTAAGTCTTATCTAAACACAATAAAAAAATTTTCTGGACTTACATTATTAATTACTGGTCTTTTGATTGTTACTGGAAAACTTCAAATAATTGGTTTTTACTTAATTCAATTTTTTCCAGTTTTACAAAAATTAGGATAACATAAAATTTTTTTATAGCAAAAATTTGATGAAATTACGCTTATATTCTCAAATAAAATTTTTTTTATTTTATTTTTTTTTTTCTACAGAAAATAAAAAATTTTTTAAATTAATTATAAATAAAAAAAAATTATCCAAATCGCAAATTTTTCAAGATTTATTTGCTTATTTCTTTTCTAATTGTAAAAAAAAAGGAACTTTTATAGAAATTGGTGGTGGAAATGGTGTAGATCTAAGCAACTCATATATCTTAGAAAAAAAATTTAAATGGAGAGGAGTGATATGTGAGCCCGATAGTAGATTGCATGCTGATATTCTGGCTAAAAGAAAATGTTTTTTAGAGACCAAGCCTGTTAGCGGCTCTGTTAATAAAAATATTTATTTCTACTTTAAGGGTTTGTATGACTCATATGTAAGATTAAGCTACGGTCCTTCTGCAAAAAAATTAAAATCTATATCTTTAAATAATTTAATAAAAAAATATCAATTAGGTAAAAATATAGACTACATATCTATAGATACAGAAGGTAATGAATTAGATATTATAAATAATTTTAATTTTAATAAATATAATGTCAAAATTTTTAAAATTAAGAATAATTTTAAAAAAAAAAAAAGAGAACGTATTTATAAAATTCTAAAAAAAAATAATTATCAAAGAGTGTTTAAATATGTTTCTTATATGGACGATTGGTACATAAAAAAAAATTATAGTAAATTTAATTAAGAGTCTGAATAACTCTAATAGGCTTTCCTTCAGCAAAAGATTTTAAATTTTCAAACATTTGAGTATAAAAAACTTCATAATTCTCTTTGGTTACATAACCTAAATGTGGCAATAAAAGTGCATTAGATAAAAATCTTAATTTGTGATTTTCAGGCAAAGGTTCGATATCATAAACATCAAGACCGGCTCCTGCTATAATATTTTTCTCTAAAGCCTCAACTAAATCAAATTCATTTACCACTGGTCCTCTTGAGGTATTAATCAAAAAAGCTGTTTCTTTCATTAATTGAAAATCTTTTTTTTCAATCAAATTTTTTGTTCTCTCGCTCAAAACTGTATGAATTGTAATAAAATCAGATTTTTTTAATAACTCTTCTTTGGTTACAGCTAAAACCTGATTAACTCTTGCAGTAGCAAGTTTAAGATTTTCACTCCAAGCAATAACATTCATGCCAAATGCTAAAGCTACTTTTGAAACTTGAGATCCTATTTTTCCAAGACCTATAATTCCTAAAGTTTTACCTTTCAGTTCATGTCCCAATGTCGTTTGCCAGTAACCCTGGTACATATTCTCTACTTCTTCTCTTAAATTCCTTACAAGTCCCAAAATTAATGCCCATGTTAATTCTGCAGTTGAGTTAGAGCTTGAATCAGTGCCACAAACTAAAATATTTTTCTGCTTAGCGGTTAAAAAATCTATAGATTTATTTCGCATCCCGCTTGTAATTATAAGCTTAAGGTTCTTTAGATTCGAAATAATTTTTTTAGTAATTGGAGTGCGTTCTCTCATTACTAACAGAACTTCAAAATTTTTTAGTTGCTCTATTGCGCTCTCTTCGTTTTCAAATGGCTTATCAAAAACATGAAAATCGAAATCTTCTTTTAATTTTTCAAAATTTCCAAGAATTAACGAAACATTCTGATAATCGTCTAAAATTGCCACTTTCATCTTGATAATGATTTTTTAGAAGAAAGATAAATGCCAATAACAATTATAGTAGCTCCAATAATATGAAAATTCATTAATTTTTCATTTAACAAGAATATTGCCATAACTGAACTAAATACAGGCATTAAATGTAAAAAAATTCCAGCTTTATTTGGCCCAACAATAACAACTGCTTTATTCCATAATATATAAGAACCCAATCCTGCAAATAAAACAACATAACTTGTAATTAAAAAAACTGGAATATTAAATTTAATTAGTTGATGATTGTAAAATTCAAATAAAAACTGTGGAAATAAAAAAATTAAACCTATGGAAACAATTACAGACATAAAACTTAAATATTTCAATCCTGTTTTATGCGTTCTAAGCATTGTTGAATAAATTGCCCATGATAACATTGCAACTAACAGCCAAAGATCACCTTTATTAAGATCTAAATTAATTAATTTGTTAAAATCTGATCTCGTAATAATTATTATAACACCTGTTATTGAAAATATTAGACCTAAAATCTGACTAAAATTTATTTTTTCAGTCTTAAAAATAAAAGAAATAAAAATAATTAATACTGGTATTATTGAAATCATTAAAGCACCATTGAGAACTTGCGTAAAACTTAAAGAATAATAAACGACTGAATTAAATACGCTAATACTAGTGACGGACATTAATAATATTGGATAAAAAATTTTTTTTATAATTTTAATATTCTTTAATATATCTCTAAATGTAAAAGGGATTAAAATAATCCATACTATTAACCATCTAAAAAAATTTAGCGTTAGAGGGGGTACGTCATAGAGGGTTGCAAATTTCCCAACAATAAAATTTCCTGACCATAAAAAAGCGCAGATAATAAGCATACTGTATGCTTTGATATTATTATTCATAACTATTGATTAAATTTTATTTGTAATTTTATAATAAAATAAACCGGTTATTTCATGTAATATAATTGACCAATTACGTATTCCATTTTCAATATCAAATTTAATCCAAAACATTTTTCCCGTTCCAGTCTTATAATCTACATTAATAGGCTCTAAAATAATCCCTTGCTTTTTAAATCCAAAAAAAGATCTTGGCATATGACTAGCAGAGGTAATTAGTCCCCATGTTCCAGGATATTTTTTAATAAGATCTCTAGAAAATATAACATTCTCGAAAGTATTTCTTGATTGATTTTCAAGTATTAAATTTTCAATTTTAACTCCCTGATCTAAAAAAAATTTTTTTGCAATTTGGGACTCATCCCAGCCTTCTGGCTTCAATTCTTTAGAAAATCCCGAAAATAATATCAAAACTTTTTGATTTTTATTATATATTTCTAAAGCCTTTGTTAATCTCTCAGCAGAACTGTTCAGCAAAACCTGATTTCTTTCTTTTGAAATTAACCCTGGCTGAAAACTTCCTCCTAATACAACGATACCTTTTAATTGCTGAAGTGGATATTTAGATGTTTGAATATAATCTTCTATTTTACTAAGCAAAAAATTGCTTAAAGGTAGATATCCTAAAAATAAAAAAAATATTAAAAGTAATAAGGAAAAAAATTTAATTAATTTTTCTGATTTTATAAAAATAATTATAATAGTTAATATTAATATTAAAAAAGAGAGAATATATAATGGATCTAAAAAAAAATTTAATATTTTTGATAAATAAAATTCCATAAATTTTAAATAAAATCTTCGTTATATAATTTGGAACTTAGTACAATTCCAAAACCTATCATATTGGTTAGCATGGCTGTTCCGCCATATGACAATATTGGCAATGGAACACCTACAACTGGGAGTAAACCTGTGACCATTCCCAAATTTATAGCGATATATAAAAAAAAGTTAAAAGCAAAAGCGTAACAAAAAATTTTTGAAAAATTATTTTTACTCTGATCACCAATTAAAGTTAGTCGCTTAATTATTGAAAAAAATAACCATAATAATAATAAAGAGCCAATTAATCCAAATTCTTCAGCAAAATGAGAAAATACAAAGTCGGTATGATTCTCGGGTACAAAATCTAAAGAACTTTGTGATCCCCTTAAATATCCTTTGCCAAAAATTCCACCTGATCCTATTCCAATTTTTGCTTGGATAACTTGGTAATTTGCTCCCAAAGGATCTCTTTCTGTATTAAAAAAATTAACAACTCTTTGTTTTTGATAAGGCTTCATCGCAGCAAAAATAAAGGGGAGGCTTAAAATAACAATTATAAAACCGGATATAAATATTTTTCGATTTAAACCGACGATCCATAAAGTTCCTAGTGCTGCACCTAGAATTAATACTGCAGTTCCAAGATCTGGCTGTCTTAAAACTAACAAAAATGGAATTAAAATTAAAATTGCTGAAAAAAGAAATGAAAATAATTTATTAGTGTTTTCAACTTTTATTAAATTATAAAATTTTGCAAGAACTAATATAATTGCAAGCTTTGCAACTTCTGATGGTTGAACATGAAAAAATCCAAAATCAAGCCAACGCTGAGCTCCTTTGGCTGTTACCCCAACAAATTTTAAAACTATTAAAAGAAATAATATTAAAAAATAAAAATGATATGCATATCGATACCAAAAATTTATATGTGTAAAAGCAACTGTAATTAAAATTAGAAACGCAAATGCAAATCTAATTAAATGTTTTAAATAAATAGTTCCTTGTCCTTTATCTATTGAATATAAACATAAAATACTTATCAGCCCTAAAACTAAAACCATATTAATTAAGCTTCTGTCTAATTTTTGAAATTTTTCAATTAACAAGAAAATTTTAGATACCTTTACTGTTTCACGCATTGGATATTCTCTTTTTAAATAAAAAATCAAACATACTACTAGCTATCGGCGCTGCAATCCTTGACCCTGGTCCCGCATGTTCTGCTACTACTGCCACTGCGTATTTAGGTTCTTCTACTGGACCAAATCCTGCAAAAAGAGAATGGTCTCTGTACTTGTATTCTCTAGCATTTGGGTTAGCATTATCCTCTCTATCTTTGATAGTTAACTTTGTAACTTGTGAGGTTCCTGTCTTTCCGGCAAATTTTAATTTACCATTTAATCTCGAACCATACGAAGTTCCTCCCGGTTCATTTGTTGCTGCTACTAAAGCTTCATTTATTATTTTTATATTTTCCACATCAAAATCCATTCGACTTAATTTAGATTTTTCATCAAGATAAAAAGTTGGATTAACGACATATCCACCATTTGCAAATTGTGCCATTGATTTACAAATTTGCATTGGGGTAGCTAATAAATAACCTTGTCCTATTCCTGTAATTAAAGTTTCTCCAAGTAACCAAGGTTTGCCTAAAGCATTTTTTTTCCATTTTGTGTCTGGGACTAAGCCTTTTCTTTCTTCATCGAAATCTTTTAAAATTGTCTGACCAAAATTAAATTTTCTTATTGTTTCAGCTAGCCTGTCTACTCCTAATAATCTTGCCACTTCATAGAAATATATGTCACATGATTTTTTGATTGCATCTTTTAAATTAATTCTTCCATGACCACCATCTTTCCAGCAATAAAATTCCTGACCATATAACTCGATTTTCCCAGGGCAAAAATGAGTATAGTCCTGATCAACAATTTTGTTTTCTAATGCTGCCAAAGCTATAATTGGTTTTACTACAGATCCAGGCGGATATTGACCTGATAAAAATTTATTAATTAATGGTTTTCTTTCATTCTTTAATAACTCATTAAATTCTGGCTGACTTATCCCAAAAGCAAATTTATTAGTGTCAAAAGAGGGCGTTGAAACGCATGCTAAAACTTCTCCTGTTTTAATATCCATAGCAATTGCAGATCCAGCATATCGCCCTAATTTTTGATAAGTTAACTTTTGAAGTTCAAGATCAAGAGATGTTTTTAAAGCATTGCCACTTACTCCATCTACAAATTCAACTGTCCTAACTGCTCTACCTGCGGCATTTACTTCAAAACGAGTAAAGCCTGGAGTACCAATAAGCTCTCTATTTAATATTTTTTCAATACCAAGTTTTCCAATTTTAATTCCTGGTGTTCTGAAAAGATCATCTTTTTGGTTTTGCAAATCATTCTCATTGGGAACTCCAACATAACCCAGTACATGGGCAAATTCATAAGGATAATTATAATGTCTTTCCATTGAAATAAAAGGCTGAACACCATTCAATATAAAAAGATTACTATTTATTTTTGAAAACTCTGCCCATGTTAAATTTTTATTAATAACATAGGGTTGAAATTTTCTAAGTTTTATAAAATCTGTCTTTGTCTTTTCAATTATTTCGTTGTCTAATCGCAAAAACTTATTTAACGTTACAAGAACAAAATCAAGATCAGTAACATCTCCTTTAATAAGAGCAATTCTATAAAGTTGTCGATTTTCAGCTATCTTATTATTAAAACGATCTAATATTAATCCTCTCTCTGCTGCAATTTTCCATTCTTTAAAACGATTTCGATCTGATAAAATTGAATATTTATTTCTTTGAAAAACTTGAAGCCACAAAAGTCTAAGACCGATTAAACCAAAGAAGGTATATTTAGCTGTATTTAAAATTGCTTTTCTTCTATTAATTATACTTATTTTTGTTTGATAACCTTCTGTTGGTCTATGCTTAAAGAGCTTCATAAAAATATAGACAATATAACATCAAAAATGCTAAATCGTCTCACTTTTTTGGAGGAAAGCAAATATTAAAATAGAAGTTAAAAATGACAATTTAGAGCAAGCTCTGCGAGCTCTTAAAAAAAAATTACAAAGAGAAGGCGTGTTTCGCTTATTAAAAATTAAGAGTCACTTTGAAAAACCATCAGAAAGAAAAAAGAGAGAGAAAGACGAAAACACAAGAAGAGTTAAAAAATTTAAAAAATTAAAAGCTCGTTACTAAAATCTAGATCTATAATAAAAAAATAGCCATCAAAACTAAAACAAGAACTATACCAACAGATATATACACTGTTAATTTCTTGAAATTAGACCAAGTTTCTTTTTGAGAACCAATATCCATAAAGTTTTAACCCTGACGCGCTTTAAACTTTGGATTTTTTTTATTAATAACGTAAAGTTTTCCTCGTCTTCTGACCACTTTGCAATTTATATCTCTTTTTTTAAGAGATTTTAACGAACTAACCACTTTCATAGAGATCTTAAATATATATTAAAGGGCACTTTGTAAAGAAAAGTTAATGATTACTTAAAAAATTATTAACATAATCTTTAAGCTTAATTTTTGCAGATAAGCGTATAATTTTATTATTTAAATTCATCTTTGTTAGGGCAGATGCAAAACGTTCACCCTTTCTCATTGGCAAGTACCTAATTTTACTTTTAAATAATTTTGCAAGTTCAATAATACTGTAAGATTGCTTGCTTGCAACAGAGTAGTGTTTACATTTATTTTTTCTCCATGCAAAAATACAAGCTTTTACAGTATCAGAAACATGAGTAAATCTTCTAACCTGTGTTCCAGGCCTTACCACTGGTAATTTTTTCTTATTCTTGAAATGATCTTCAAATATCCCAACAACTGTCGCCATGTCTCCTTTGCAAATTTGTCTTTCTCCATAAACATTGTAAAAATAAATAACTTCATATCGAAAGTTAAACCACTTCCTGAGGTTCTCTAACAATTCTAAATTCTTAGCTTTTGAAAAAGCGTAAGGAGATAAATTCATATCTTTCCCTTTGTTTCCTAAACTTGCAGAGGTTGCAGAATAAATTAATCTAATTCTATTCTTTAATGCAAAGTTAAATACATTCGAGCTTCCTTCAATATTAGAAATAAAACATTCATTATTTTTCTTAAAACTTTGGTAGATTCTTGCGAACTCACCAAAATGAAAAATACTATGGATTTTTCCAATATAACCTTTTAACAAAATTTCTATATTTTTAGTATTTCCTTTCAAATATTTAATTCTCTTATTCTTAAAATGATTTTTAGATAATCCTGAAGAGTAATTATCAATACTCAAAACCCTAAATTTTTTAAATTTCAAAAGTTCAGATATTAAATTAGAGCCTACAAATCCCGCTCCTCCTGTAACAATTAATATATTTCTCATTTAAATTTAAGAAGGATTTAAAAAGCCTGGCAACGACCTACTCTTCCGTGCCTTAAGACAAAGTACCATTGGCGCTAAAGGGCTTAACTGCCGAGTTCGGAATGGGATCGGGTGTTACTCCTTTGCAATAATCACCAGGCAGCGTTTTATACATAAATAGTATTACTTTGTAAATATAACAGAAGTTTAATTAATCCATAAAATTTAACATAAGTAGATAATTTAAAATATAATGCTATAACTAAAAAAATTATCGCGGGGTGGAGCAGTCTGGTAGCTCGTCAGGCTCATAACCTGAAGGTCCTTGGTTCAAATCCAAGCCCCGCAACCAATTTTTATTGTTTTAAGAAAAAAAAGTGAAAAAAATTCTCAATAAATTAAAATTTCCAATCGACATAATATTTTTTTTTATTTTAATACCTGCTTCTCTAATAATGTTACTTTATAGAAAATTTGGATCTCATAAATTAGCAATTTCAAAAAAAATTTTAAACTTTATTGGAATTTTCCCATTAACTGATAATTATTATGAACCCCAATTCAATTTTAATAAAATTAAAAAAAAGTTAAGTGATAACCGTAATTTACCTGGAATTGAATTTAATTTAAATAAACAATTAAAAAACCTTTCTTACCTAACTTATGCGAATGAATTAATACAATTAAATCTTGAAAAAAAATCTCATAATTATGAATTCAAAATTCAAAATAAATTCTTCGAATACGGTGATGCAGAAATTTACTACCAAATAATAAGATATTTTAAGCCCAAAAAAATTTTAGAAGTGGGTAGCGGTCACTCAACTTTAATAGCTCTGGAAGCAATAAAAAAAAACCAAGAAACTAATCAGGGATACTGCGATATTACTTGTGTTGAGCCTTATGAAAATAATTGGCTTAATAAATTAAATATAAAAATATTAAGAAAGCGAATCGAGGAAATTAAAGAAGATCATTACTTAAGTTTAAAGAGTGGAGATATACTTTTTATTGATAGTTCTCATATTATAAGACCTCAAGGAGATGTTCTAAAAATTTATCTAGAAATTCTTCCAAATCTTAATAAAGGCGTAATGGTTCATATTCATGATATCTACACCCCTAAAAATTATCTAGAAAAAATAATAGTAAAAGAAAATAAATTTTGGAATGAACAATACCTAGTCGAAGCACTGATGACAAATAAAAATAAGTATGAGATTTACTTATTATTAAATTATCTAAAAAACAATTACTTTAAAAAACTAAAAGATGCATGTCCTTATCTTCGGCATGATAGTGAACCATCTTCTTTATATTTAAAAATAAAATAAACGTAATAAAAAATTAATTTTTATTATAATTATAAGTTTAATATTTAATTCTATAAAATTATTTAATACTTAATAGAAAATTTATTATTATTCAATTTTTTTGCTATTTCTTTTTCTATCCATTCATAAGTTATTTTTAATCCAGATTTTAAACTAATCTCAAAATCCCATCCAAGTTTTTTTCTTACCAGATCATTGTTGCTTGATCGTCCCCTTACTCCTTTTGGCTTATCTAATTGATAATTTTTCTCAACTTTATAATCAGCAATTTCTTCAATAATTTTTATCATTTGATTAATAGAGACTTGTTCTTCTGAGCCTATATTTAAAACTTCACGACAATTGCTTTCAAATATTTTTTTTGTTCCTTTTATACAATCATCAATGAACATAAAACTTCTAGTTTGTTCGCCATCTCCCCAAACATCTATTTTATTTTTGCCTGCATTTTTTGCAGTTATTAACTTTCTACATAATGCGGCAGGTGCTTTTTCTCTACCGCCATCAAATGTACCCATTGGCCCATAAACATTGTGATACCTTGCAACTCTAGTTTCCAATTTATAATCTTCATGAAAATGTCTGCACATTCTCTCGCTAAATAATTTCTCCCATCCATAACCATCTTCTGGCATCGCAGGATATGCATCTGACTCTTTTAAGCCTTCTATAAAATTTGTAGTTTGCTTGTCAGCATTATAAACGCATGCACTAGATGAAAAAAAATATTTTTTTACTTTATTAACTAAACAGGCGCGTAATAAATTAGTATTTATAAGAACTGAAAGCATACATTCAGCTTTATTGTTTTCTATAAATCCCATTCCTCCCATATTGCAAGCCATATTGTAAATAAAATCAACATTCTTGGTTACTTCAAGACAATTTTCATATTCCTTTAAGTCTAAAGAAAAATTTTTGTTAGAATTAAATAATTGAAACCAATTTTCTAAAGGCTTTACATCTGCGCATATAACTTCATGACCATCATTTAACAAAGACTTAACAAGATGTCCTCCAATGAAACCTCCAGCCCCGCAGACTAAAAAAGTTTTTTTCATATCAATAATTTCTAGCAATTATTTTATTTATAAAATACATTATTAATTTTCAATATCATAATGAAGATTATGCTTAAAAAAATTATAATAAAGCTTTTGTCTTTGTTAAACCAAAGAATAATTGATAAATATATATTTAAAATACCAAAATATGAAAAATTTCCGCACAGGACACATTTGCCAATCTTATGTGCTTTGGAAAATTTATATAAATTTAAAAATGTATTAGAACTAGGATCTGGATTTTACAGTACGCGTGCTTATTTAGATAAAAAATTATTTCCAAATATCAAAAAAATTACGAGTTATGAAGACAATTATAGTTGGTATAAAATAATTAAAAATAAAATAAAAAAAAAAAGTAAATTAAAATTAATTTATACTAAAAATAAAATTGAAAATATTATTAATAAAATTAATTTAGATAACTACGACCTTATATTCGTAGACAACTCAATGAAAGCTGAAAATAGAATAAAAACAATTGAAAACATAATCAAAAAAAAATTATTAAAACAAATAGTTGTAATCCATGATTTTGAGTATTACCCTTATCGATTTGTTGCAAAAATAGCTTATATATATAGATTTAAATGTTTGACGCCAAATACCGGCGTTATGAGTAATGAAAATATTATTAACATTACTAAACTAAAAAAAATTGATAAAAAATTGAGATGTTTTCGAAACATTAATGATGAAAAACAATTTAAAAAATTGCTTTATAAAATGAAATGAAATTGAAAGTAAAATTAATTATACTTTTACTCATTATTGTTTTTCTACATAACATGCATTTTCCTACAAATGTTTTTGATCTAGGTTTTAGACCTTATTATCATAGACTTGTAAGGGAATTGGGACAATGTGAAAAATCCGGATACGGATTTGTATGGCAAGTGAATCGAATGAATATAGGTGAAAATATTAGAACATTGAATTTTGCTAACTACCCCTCAATAGACAGTCTATTTTATCAAAATAACAGAGCAACTTCAGAAAAATATTTTATTCTAATTAATTTTGATGAAAAAAATAAAGAACATATAAAAAAACTTCAAGATTTTTCTTATAACATTGGCATCAAAGTGCATATCAATAATAATTTTAAAATCATTAAAAAAAATCTTAGCTGTTACTTAATATCAACTACTTAGAAAATGTTAAATATTAATCAAATAAATATTTTTTTTTCTCAATCAAGTGAGTTTTTTTCTTCTATCGTATTTATTCTTATATTATTGATATATTTTATGTTTCCACTAAATAAATATTCACTTAACAAGATAACTAATTCTAAGAATTTTAAAAATTCAGATGCGTTTAGTATAAATATAGTAATTCATTCATTTTTTTTTTTAATATTCTCTTTTTTTAATATTAATAAAGAAATTTTATTTTTTTTAATTTTATTATTTTCTATTTTCATAAATTTATATTTATTTAAAAAAATATTAACAAAACAAGAAACATTGATTTGCACAATTTTTATAATTTTAGTTTTATCATATTGCTTAAAAATTGCTTCTATTGCAGCATTACAATGGGATGGACTTGCAAGCTGGTTTTACAAGGTTCAAATTTTTTATCAGGATGGTTCTCTAAAAGATTTAAATAATGTTCCTTACTCTTTTTATCCACATTTAGGCCCTTATATCTGGGCTTTTTTTTGGAAGAACTCTTACACAGAATATGAATATTTAGGGAGATTTTTTTATATAATAATATTTATAATTTCAAGCTTGACTATTTCTAATAGAATTAAAAACGAGAAAATTAAAATTATTTTTTTTGCGTGCTTTGTCTTATTTTTGACGGAATGGACGTTATTTGGAGGATATCAAGAATATTTTATATTTTCTTTTGTTACTATATTTTTTAGTTTTTTTTTTTTTTTTGAAAGAGAATTTAATGAAAATAAAAAAATATTTTCAGTTTTATTCCTATTTATACTTGGTATTTTGCCCTGGATAAAAGACGAAGGAACTATTATTTCTTTTTTCCTATTATTCATTATTATTTTTTCTAAAAAATACAAAAAAAAATATTTATTGATCTTTGTACTTAGTTTTATTTTCATAATGCTATCTAGTTATTATTTAGAGGAATCTTTAAAAGATAAAATAGATTGGCAATTCAAAATTGATTTTCGAAATCTTGCTAAATATTTATTTGATTTCAACTTTTCAATTAAAGTTTTAATAAATTTATTATTTGAAATTGCAAAAACATGGATACGTTATCCAATATGGATAGGAATTTTATTAGCCGGTATAATACTAAATTTCGATAAAAAATTTAAAAATGAAAAATATGTTACTGCTCTTACTGTGTCTTTTCCATTTAACATATTAATCTTTTTCATAGGCTATATTTTCCTTTTTAAAGACTTTAGCTTTCTAGATGGGATTTGGCATCTTCAGACTTCAACTTTTAGATTAATTTTAGAAATATCAGGATTATATGCCGTTTTGTTAGTTAAATTTATAAATAAAAATTTAAATAAAAATCAAAAAATAAAAAAATAAAAATTAATTTTTATTAATTTTTCCTGTCAACCACAAATAAAATCCTACCGGATAAAAATACAAAATTAAAAGCCAGTTATGAAAGAAATTACCTGAAGGAGCTAAGGGCCACAGAGTTATTAAAAACATAGCTAATAAAGAAGCATTTAAGCTACTAAATTTATTGTTAATTTCAATTTTTTTAAAAAAAATCTTTATCGACATGAATATTATGTACAAAAAAGCAAAAAAAATAAAACTAAAACCGATCAATCCTGTTTCCGCTAATAACTGAATGTAAGTACTATGAGGATGGGTTGTACAAGAATTTTCTGAAATCTTATATTTTTTTTCATTACAAAGCAATCTAAAGCTTCGTGGACCGGCGCCAAAAAATTTATTATCGTTAAATATTCTTAAAGCCGATTCGTAATGCTCCTCATGAACTTTTGAAAAAACAGAAACTCTTTTTTGCTCAATGTATATTTGATTATAAGCAGATGAATATATTTTAGTATAAGCTGATTTATTTAGTAGTATTATTATTAAAATACAGAAGATAATAACAAGATATTTTTTGATATTTGAAAAATTGATCATTAATAAAAATAAAAAAGATAAAGTAAAATAAAAAAAAGATGTCCTTTCACCAGAAATCAGTATCAAATAACAAACTGAAATGATTACAAAATAAAAAATAAAATTACTAATTGTAAATAATTTTTTTTCATTATTTAAAAAGAAGTATAATCCAATAAAAATTGGATATATTCTTGATAAAAAACTACCCATAATTAATTCGCTACCAAAAAAACTACTTACCCTATTATTTATAAGTTCAAAGCCAAAAATATTGTAATGATTGTAATATTGGTATGTTCCATCGATTAATAATAAAATAAAAATAAAACCCAAAACACTAAATAATTTTTTTAATATAAATTCTGAATTTACTTCTAATAAGTGCCAAACACACAAAGAAAACAATATCATTCTAAAAAAAAAAATTGAAGAATGCAAAGAATGGGTGATATTTGATGATTGAAGAGACGAGAATATTAAATACAAATAAAACAAAATAAAAAAATAAAAAAATTTACTTCTAAAATAAAAATAAATTTTTTTCTTAACACAATTAATTAAAAAACAAATACTACAGATAACAACGGCAAGATCAGGAAGAAAACTGCCGGTAATGAGTAATATAGGAAGAATTATAATAATATATGAAGAAACTTTTTCAAAAAAATTAAGATTTAAATTATTCATACAAAATTATTTATTAAAAATATTTGATTAAAATTTTTAAAGTCACTTTTTTAGGTAATAAATGTTATCATAATAGTCTTAAATTATTTTATCTTCAAGAATTTAACTTTTTTAAATACAAAAATAGGATTAAAAAACTATTTATAAAATTATTAAAATATTAAATGTAATAATACTAACTCAAATTAAATGCAATATATATACTTATTTAAATATCTACTATTAATAATAAATAGTTAATTTTTTAGAATTCTAAATATATGAGTAAAAAAAATTTAAAAAGAAATTCAAAAAATATTTTTTTGATAATATTAATAATTTTTATTATAATTTTTTTTTTTGAACTAAGTTTAAGATTAATATTTAATCAAACGGGTTCATTCAATTGTTATAAAAAATACAGTGATGAAAGAAAATATTCTAATGAAAAAAATTGCTATTTTGTTGAAAGATATTTTGAAAAAAAAACACCCACAATTTATAAAACAGATTCCAATGGGTTTCGTATTTATGAAAAAGATAATAAAACCATACATTCTAAAATTTATTTTATCGGTGATAGTTTTACGTTTGGTCATCTAAGTAACTACACAGAAACCTATCCATTTAACGCAATAAGATATTTAAATAACAAAAGTAGTGCAAAATTTAGTGAAATTAATATGGGCGTGAATGGTTATCAGTTTAGACAAAATTTATTTTTAATAAATAAAACGCCCAATCAAGATATAAAAAATTCCAAAATTATATACGGATTAACCCCAAATGATTTATTTGATTTAGAAGAAAAAAAACAAGTCTATTCTAGTCACAAAAAAAATAATCTAACAGATTATATAAAAATTAAAATTGATGAAATTAACTTAATAAGTGTTAAATTTTTAACAAGCTTATTATTAAAAAATGATAAAATATATGCATTTCTTCATAATAATAGAGGTAATGCGGCTGGTTATATAAATAAAAATAGTACAAAATTTTGGGAGGAAAAGTATAAAATTTTTGAAGAAGAGCTTAATGAATTACCAGAAGAAACTAAAAAAAAACTTATAATAACTATAATTCCTCAACAAATACAAATTAAACTTTTAAAACTAAATATGACAGACGATGCAGTATCTTTTGACAGAAGAATTTTATCTATTTGCCAAAAAATAAAAATTAAATGTGTGTCACATACTGAATTATTAGCAAAAAAAATGAACTACGATACTCACTACACTTTAGATGGTCATTTATTGCCGATGACAAATATTGAGTATGGCAAGTTATTGGGCATGTATTTATGGTACCTAGAAAATATAAATGAATAAAAAAATGCATATAATTAAAGATTTATTAAGAAAAATTAGAGCGGGATTATCATTTCCATTTAATAATAAAGAAAAATTTTATAACGCGAAAGACAAGATTATAATAGATAAAATATACAAAATTGCTAATAAAATAAAAAATAAAAATCAAAAAAAATTAAATACACACAAAATCTTTAGTTCAAAAATATTAAATTTGATATTAAAAAAAAAATTATTAAATTTTTTGCAATTTGGTTTTATACAACAAATGTTTTTTATACATAATAGATTTTTTCTAATCTTAGAATTAATTCAATTATATAAAGATAAGAATTGGGTAATATGGAAAAAAATTATTAAAGAGGATAATATAGGAAATCCAGTAAAATTCTTTTTATATCCTTATAGTAGTGGAAATAAAATTCATCAAGCTTATCATTTAAAAAAATTTACGCAGTTGAGTGAAATACACTTAAATAAATTCACTAATGTGATTGAATTTGGAGGTGGTTACGGAAATATGGCAAAAATGTTTTTCAAAATTAATAAAAATATTTCTTACACGATATTTGACACTATGGAAGTAAATCTTCTACAATATTATTACTTAAAGAAATCTAATTTGAATGTAGCTTTAGGAATAAATAAACATTCAAAAATTAATTTATTAAATAAAACATCAGATTTAAATAAAAAACTGAAGTTACTTAAAAATAATGATAAAAATTTATTAATAGCAAACTGGTCATTATCAGAGGTACCATTAAAATTTAGAAAAGAATTATTTTTTATGTTCGAAAAAATAGACTATCAAATAATTTCATATCAAAAAAAATTTGAAAAAATAGACAATCAAAAGTATTTTGAAAAAATAAACTTATATAACAATAAAAAAAATAGAAAATCTCAAATAATTAATATTACTAATAAGCCTCAAAATTTCTATTTATTCTCTTATCACTAACTAATTAGTTTATAACTGGTTAATTAGATAAAATAATTATGATAATTATTTTTAAAGAGGTCTATGTCAAATTTAATATTATTTGTTTTTTTATAGTTTTTAATTTTACTTTTTATTATAAAAGCTGAAATATTCGCATTTTCAAAGTTAATTTCATAAAAAAATTTTTTTGGAAAAAAAAATTGGTTTAATTTTATCTTCTTATCAAAAAAAACTTTAGTACCACATGAAATGCAATCCAAACAAAATATTGAAAAAAAATTTGTACCTTCATTAATAGAGAACTTTGTTTTTTTTAAATATTTCCAAATTTCTTTTCTAGGAATTATTCCTAAATTATAAACATTTTTTTCATTTAAATAATCGCCGACAACAAATATTTTTAATTTTTGTTTTGCCAGAATTTTTATAATGTCTAGTTGTTGAGTTGAATTATGTGCTTCATATTTTCGGTAATAAAATAAAATATCAATATATCTTTCGCCTTCTAATTTAAATTTCTGATTCTGGTAGTTAATTAAATTGTAGTTAAAATAGTAATTTTTTTTTCTTACATTTAAAAATTTTTTTAATATTTTCGTCGTAAATAATAATTTTATATCTCTATATTGTGTAATTTTTAATGTCACTTTATATAAAAATGGAATTAATATCATTCTGATGAAAGAATTTAAATTTTTTATCCTTCCCAGATAAACTCCTCCTGTAACCGGACCAAGTATTGTTTTTTTTGGCAGTAATAGAAATAAAAAAAAATTCCAAAGAGGTAAAAAATTTACATATGAGACTTCTTTGTACTTATTTTTAATAATCCAAATTTTTATAATACCAAAAAACGGATATAAATAATTAAGAATAAAATTAAGATTGATTGTTTTTTTATTTTTTTTTTTAAGAATATAAATTTTTTTTTTATTAATTATAAAGGAACCGTTTGGTGTCTCAGCATATATTTTTCTCTTTTTAAACTCACTTAAATGTTTTAAGAAATTTAGCCCAAGTATCCCTTCCCCTCTATAATTCTCTAAATCACATGCCCACGCAAAAACTTCACAATCCTTTTTATTATTCATTTCTTTATTTTTTTAAATATATTCAAATTTAAAATAATAATTATTTTCTAAAACTATTTAATATTAAACAATAAATTATTCCTGAAAAATTTCCAGCTAATCTAGGAATTATTTCAAATTTAAATTTAAAAATTTCAAAAAAAATAAATGCAAACTTAATTAGTGAAGTTAAGAAAAAAAATCTAAGATTTAAATTGTTTTTTTTAACAAAATGGTACCTGTTTTTTATTTCTTTAAATCCAAATTCAAATTTATTTCTTGTATAAATATTTGGATTTAAAATTCTTGCTTTAGAGATGCACATTAGTTTTTTTTTTTCTTTGTACAATGAGTATGTAAAATCCAAATCTTCTAAATAGCAATATGGAGTCCTATCCACTAAAAAATACTTTTCTTTTATTTCTTTAAATTTAAATATTGTAGCGCCACTATACATCCACTGAACTTTGGTATCTTTATTTAAATTGAGTAGTTGTGTGTGCCAACCATTATGGAGAACAATTCCTTTTTTTTTGCTATATAATTTTAATGAAGAAATAAACTTACTTTCTTTGATGTAATTAATTATTGTTTTTTCTTTTTGAGAAACAATATTAAAGCAAAAACCTGTTGCAGAATTATATTTTTTTATAGCATTATTCATTTCTTTAAAAGAATCTTTAAAAAAAATTATATCGTCGTCTAAAAACATTAAATATTTACTTTTTTTAACAAATTCTTTTCCATAGTTTCGTTGATATGATGTTGATGCCTTAGTAAATAATATTTTAATTCTATATTTTTTGCTCAACAGAATTATTTTTTTTTTATTTTCTTCTTTTGAACTGTCTACAATAATAATTTCTTTGAAATTAATTTTATTATCAAATAAATATAAAATAGTTTTATTTAATAAATCAAATCTATCTTTTGTGGGTATTATTAGTGACGTATGCTTGGTAAACACTTTTTTTTATTTTGAATTAATATAAATTTTTTATATGCATTTTATTCAAAGGAAACAAGAATTAGATTATTGTATATTCTTAATTGTATAAATTTTTTAAAAAATAGTTAAAATTATAAACTTTTTAGAAATTACTCAGTTTCAAACACTTAATATTCTTTTTCAAAATTAATAAAATGTTGTTTTAATTTAATTTATAGTATTAATGTTATGTAAATTAAATCATAGTAGATAGTTACTCATAAATTTTCTAAATGAAAAATCTAAATAAGATTAATGTAATTATTTTTTCCTATAAAAGAGCTATTCTTTTAGAAAGTTGCATAGATAGTATTATTAAAAACTGTAATAATATTAATTTTCCAATAAATGTAATTTGTAGATATGATTCTAATCACCATAAATCATATCTTAAAATTAAAAAAATTTATGGGGAAAGAGTTAAAATTTGGAAACGAAATAATGAAAATATTTATTGGAATTTAGCACTTTTTCTTCGTCCTCTCAATTTAATTTGGGCCATTAAATGGATTAAAATTATTACTTCCTATTCAAATTTTAAAAAAATATTTGAAAAAATTTTGAGTAAATTATCAAGTCCATTTGTCATGCTTTGTACTGATGACACTATTTTTATTAAAAAAAACTATATAAATTATAATATTCTAAATTTAATTAAAAATGATGGTAAAAACAAATGGTTTAGGCCAAATTTTGGGCTAGATCTATATAATTCTAAAAAAGTTAAATATATAAATAATAACAGAAACATAACTTGGAACGCTACTGATGAAAATATATCATTTTTTATGAAATATAATTTTCAGATTGAAGGTTCAATCTATAATAGATTATCTTTGTTAAAATTTGTTAAGCCATTTATATATTATAATCCAACAACCTTGGAAGCCATTGGTTACAAAGAAGCTAAATATAGAAAATATTTTAATGAAATGATTGCTCCACTTACTAGGAGCGCATTAACTTTAGAGCTAAATTCAGTGCAAACTGATACAAAATTAAGATTAAATGATAGACCTCAATTCAATGCTGAGCATTTAGCAAAATGTTTTTTAAAAGGATATAAACTTAGGTTCAAACTAAATAAAAAATATATTAAATTTATTAATGAATTTGGTAATAAAAGAGCAATACCTAAGAAACTTTTTTTAAAATTTAAAAATAAAAAAAAAGAAATATCCAAAATTACTTTCTAAATTTAAAGACTGTATAAGAATAAGCAGCTAATGAGATAGTAATTGCTAATAACATTGAATTAAAAAAAACCATAAATACAACAGGCAAGATAATTAATATTTGGATAATAAAATTTGTGAAAAAAAGGGTATTATTTTTTAAAATTAAATGATGGATATGCTGATTATCAGGGCTAAATGGATGTTTTCTTTTAAGTAATCTAATAATTGCTAATCTTAATAAGTCATATCCAGGCACTGCCATAATTAAAAATATTTCATCGGCAAAATACGATCTATTCAAATTATAATCTTTCACTATTAAATAACCTAGAAAAAAAGCTAAAAAATGTGATCCACTATCACCCAAAAAACAATTATTTTTGTAGTTTAAGTATAAAAAAAATAATAATGGAATTAAAAGAAAACTTATTAAAAATACTTCTGTTCCATTAAAAATTAAGTATATAAATATGAATAAAGAATATAGTCCGCATTGCATGTTGATACCATCAAACATATTAAATGAATTTATAAAAAGCAAAAAACAAAGGATAGTAAAAAATAAGGATAAATTATCTAAAAATATTGGTTTTTTAAAAAAACTTAGTTGAATTTCTTTAATTAATATATTTTCATCAATTAGACAAAAAATTAATAAAATTAATGAAAGAATAAGAAGCTTACTATTAGCTGTTAGTCTAAATTTATCATCTATAAAACCTAAAAAAAAAATAAAAGAAGAAACTGTAATTAATATAAGAAAAGTATTTTTTTCTAAAATATTTTTATTAAATAAGTTTAATAAGAAAATTAAAAATAAATTTAAATATAAAATAAAGCCCCCAAGAAGAGGCACTGGATAAGAATGTAATTTTCTACTTTCATTTGGTATATCAAAAATATTTAAAATTGATGCAATCTTTTTATAATTAAGTAAAAAAACAAAATTAAAAAAAATAATAATAAAATAAATAAAATAAAATTTACTCATAATAAAATCTTTAACAAATAAAAATTATCATAAACTATACTGATATAGATTTATTTGTATTACGTCATGAAAAATATTATGTTATTGTAGAATAAAAACTTTTTTGTTAATCATCGGATACTTCAAATTATGTTAAAAATAAAATCTTACGTATTAAAAAACTTTAACCTGATTTATAGTTTTTTTTTATGGGTGATACTTTGCGCAAGTATTAACTCATATCCAAGACCTATAAACGATTATTTCATAATTTCTGAAAATTTAAATGGATTAGAAAATGAAAAAGTAAATTTTTTTTTTATAACTATTAAATATGTAATTAATTTTTTAAGATCATATTTGCCTCATTTGTCAATGATAGCAACTTTATTTATAATCCTTCATAACAAAAAAAAAATAACCAAAAATAGTTTTATTATTATTTTTCTTTTATATATTTTTTTTCAAGCAATAGGGACAATACTAAACAATGAAAAAAATTTTACATTTGAAAGAAGTTTTTTATTATTTAATTCAGTTCATGCAGTAATTGCGATTTATTTATTTTTTTTATTTAAGTTAGAAAAATACTTAAATAAGTTGCTAATAATTACAATTATACCTCTATTTATAATTGTTGGAATTCACCTGTATTATGTAATTAAAGAATATTTTGAGAACCCATTATCACAATATCTATATGGCTCACAAACTTGGCAGGATATAATTTTCGATAACGCATTTATAAGAGTGACCGGGTTATCAAGATCCCTTGTTTTAATAGGGATATTTATTTTTTTTTTACTTTTTCAGAAAAACAATAAATTTTTAATTCGAAATATACTTGGATTTCTTTTTTTTATTACAATTTTTATTATTTGGTGGCTTCAATCAAGAACAGCATTTTATGCTACACCATTAATTGTAAGCTTATTTATTTTTTTTATCTATAAAAGAAATAAAATCTTATCCATTAAAAGTTTTGCATTTATTATTATATGTATTTCTTTAAGTTTCTTTTTGGCAAATGAGATATTCAAACATAAAAAGAAATTTTATTTAAATATTAACTATTCTACAAAGGAAGATAACTATTCTACAAAGGAGGATAACTATTCTACAAAGGAGAATAACTATTCTACAAAGGAAGATAAGACTGTAAGTCCAAATAGACTTTTTAATAATGTTAATTATAGTTCGAATAGATTTTTAATATGGGAGACAATGCTTAAAAACTATAAATATGAAAAAATATTTGGCTACGGCATACAGGCAGATAGGTATGATTTGGGTTTAAATATTCCAAATAATAATAGTTATAATTTTTACAATAATGCATCAAATGCATTTTTATATTCTTTTATCACTGGAGGATATTTTGGTCTAATTTTTTTTATTTTAATTAATACTTACATACTAATTAAAATATATTTATTTTTTAAGAAAAATACTTTTAATAGGCATAGTATATATTTAAATACTGCTATAGTGAGTGTTTTATTTTTAATGTTAAGAAATATAGTGGAAAATAACTATGCCGTATTTAGTACAGACATGATTTTTTTTTTAATATATTCATCAATAATTACTAATGATTCAAAAAAATATAATCAAATTTAAAAAAATTTAACCTTAACAATGAAGATAATTTATAAAATTTAAAGCTATACACTCTTTAAAATTAGGGAATGAGCAAAATAAGTTATAAAAAAACTATTATTGTAAATAAACTTTTATTCCCACTTCTTAAAATTTAATAAATATTTTTGATGAAATAAATTAATAATTTTTTTACACACCAGGAATCCAATTGATCAAATTATAAATTTGATTTTATTGTTAATTTTAGGATAAAATTAAAAATTTAATTCGTTTGAATCTAAATGTTAATTCACCGTAAACGTAAAAAATAAAAGTGTAAATAAGCCTTAAAACCCGTCTTTTAGTATCAGATCTTAATCTCCATAAAAACTCCAAATTAAATTTGTTTAATAAATCAGGTACTTTTTTTTCGTCGCCTGAAGCAACAGCAATAGCTCCGCCAATACAAATAATTTTGAAATATTTATTATTATTAATTATATATTCTGATAACTGTTCCTGTTTAGGTGTTGGTAAGGTACATATAATCAAATCTTTGCTAGTAAAATTTTTAGGACAAAATTTATACAAATTTTCTATTTTTTCATACGGCATTTCTATATGTTTTATTTTAAAATTAGAAAATTTTTTTGATAGAAATTCTTTTGAATTTTTACTGAGTGATCCAATAATATAAATATTTTCAATAAAATTTGGAATATTTAAGCTATTAATTAAATTCATACCTGAAATTTTAGGAGTTTCTCTTCCATAAAATCTTCCCTTAAATATACCGTCCGGCCAGTTTATTAAATAATTATGTAATTTAATTTTTTTAGATTGCAAATAGCCTAAAAAAGCTAAATTTAAACCTGATAATGCAAAATTGCCATCATAAGGTATTTTAGATGCATCTTTAATAAGTTTTATTTTTTCTAAGGAATCGCAGGCATTTTTAAAATATTTATTTAAATTTTCTAATAAAATTTCTTTTTTAAAATTTTTTTCCAAATATATCTGGCCTAAATTAGAATTAGTTATTTTTGCAATAATTTCTTGATGGTTTTTTAAATATAGAATTTTATTAGCAAGCTCTTCTGGTTCATTTGGATCTACGCAAATACCAATGCCAGACTCATCGATTATTTTTTTGCCTTCACCTGAAATCATCCCTAAGATAAATTTATTTGTTTTTAAATATGTCTGTAATTTACCGGGTATAGTTGATGAAATAGCTTTACCAGATTTTAAACTAACTAATAATATACTCGCAATGGAATGATAATAGTTTATGTCTTCTGCTTTTTTTCTTCCTTCTAAAATAAAATTTTTTAAATTTTCTCTTGTAACTATTTTTTTAATATTTTCTAATTCTCTACCCGTCCCTACAATAATCCATTTAATATCGTCATAGTTTTTGAGAATTATTGCCGCCTTTATAACTTGATCAAAATTCTGGGCCTCTCCGACGTTTCCAGTAAAAACTATCTTAAAAGAATTATCATTATTATATTTCGTCTCATTACTTTTGTAATTTTTTATATCTTCGTCCCAAGCAGGAAAATAATAGTTATTATTATTATTATTTTTATTGTAAGAATCAATTATTTTCTTAAATGATTCCGATTGTGAAAGAATGTAATTAAATTTTTTATAAATAAATTTAGAAATAAATAAAATTATTATGTAAAGAAACTTATTTTTTATAATTTTTAATTCTAATAGAATATCTGGCCAAATATCCAAAACCCAAATAAAAGATCTTGAAAACTTTATCTTAGAAAAGAAAATCGCTGACAAAGAAGATGTTAATGGGCTTGTGGCAAAAGAAAAAACTATATCGTATTTTTTTTTTCTTAAAAAAAAATAACCAAAAAAAATTGATGAAAATGTAAAAGAAATATAATTTAAAAATAAAAAAAATTTTCTTCCATCTCTTCTTAAAAAGACTGGAACCCTATACACTGAAGCACCATAATATTGATTAAAATTTTTTTTATCTACAATATATTCTTCGAATAATTTCCCTTCAGGATAATTTGGAGGTCCGGTTAAAATATCAACATCGTATTTTTTTTCCTTTAAAAATTTTACAATATCATTAACCCTGAAATTTTCTGGCCAAAAGTATTGTGATACAATTAAAATTCTCAATTTAATTAAAATAAATTAAAGTTTAAACCAAGTTTTTTTATTAATATAATGAGTATAACTTTGAATGATTTTAACAACTGTTTCAGAAACATCACTTATTCCATAATCTTGATAAATTATATTTTTAGATTCTTTTAATTTCTTATTTTTTATAACAATATCAGCGGCATTTAAAATGTCTTTTGAATTTAAACCAGACATAATACATAGACCCTGCTCCATACCTTCTTGTCTCTCATTGGATGTTCTTACATTAATTGATGGTATCGACAATATAGAGGTTTCTTCTGTAATACTTCCACTGTCCGATAAAATTATTTTTGCATTTTTCATTAATTTTACGTAATCAAAAAAACCAAATGGTTTGTAAAAATATATATTTCTATCTAATTTTAACTTAAATTTTTTTATTTTTTTTTGGATGCGCGGATGTGCTGAAAAAATTACATTTAATTTTAATTTTTTTTTTAATTTGATGATTGAATTAAAAATAGATTCTAAATTTTTCTTATTATCTACATTTTCTTCTCTATGAATACTGGTTAAAATATAATTATTTTCTGAAATCTTTAATTTATCTAAAATATTGCTATTTTCAATTTGCTCAGAATGGTGGTTATAAACTTCATACAAAGGGCTTCCTATTTTGATAATTCTGTCTTGATGTATGCCTTCAAATTTAAGATTAGATGAGGCATAGGAACTGTAAGTCATATTAATATCTGATATGTGATCAACTATTTTTCTATTGATTTCTTCCGGAACAGATTCATCAAAGCATCTATTGCCGGCCTCTATATGAAAAATAGGAATTTTTTTTTTTTTTGCACACAAAACAGTTAATGCGCTGTTTGTATCTCCTAAAACCAGAACAGCATCTGGCTTTTCGATTGATAAAATTTTATCAAATCGTATAAAAGATTTACTAATAAATTCTATGGCATTTTTAGATTTACAATTAAGATTAAAATCAGGTTTTTTTAATTTTAGTTCTTTAAAAAAAATATTACTCAGTTCATGGTTATAATTTTGACCTGTATGAACTAAAATATGATTAAAATAAAAATCTAACTTATTTATTATTCTTGATAATCTAATGATTTCTGGTCTTGTACCTACTACTGTTATTATTTTTAATTTCATACTTTGTAAAAAATGGTGTCCGGTTTTTTCTTATCTAAAATCTCATTAGCCCACACTAAAACCTTTGCTACTTTATTTCCTTTATTTTCTATATTATGTGCCCAACCTGGAATGGTATTTACAACTAAATTAGCATTCTCGTCTGTTAAAATAGAAAATCTTTTCTTAGTTAATATATTTATAAAATTAAATCTTACTTTACCACTAATAACTACAAATTTTTCAATTTTACTGTGATGGTAATGGTTACCTCTAATTTTTTTAGGTAATATTGAAAAAAATGAAACCTGTCCAAAGTTTAAATTTTTTAAAAATTCACTAAAATAACCCCTATTATCAGAAAATTTATTAAGTTTATAAGTAAAATCTTTTTTTGAAAAAAAACTTACATAAGTGCTATAAAGATTCTTGATTAAAGAATTTGAAATATTATTTGGTAAATACGTTTTTTCTTTATTATCAAAACTTTTGATAATATTTACTAAATTTTTAAGAGTTATTGGAAAGACTCTTTCTATTTTTACAAATGAATTATTATTTTTTTTAAATTCAATCGCTTCTAAAAAATTAAAAATAAGATCATCAATGTATAATAAAGATATTTTTTTTTTAGGGTTGGTAATGATCATCTTTCGTCTTTTACAAACTTGATGACAAAATGTTGCAACTGCAGAATTATAGTGTGGTTTTGACCACTTTCCAAAGATATTTGGAAGTCTATAAATGAATACCTGTGCACCGGTATTCTTTTTATAATCTAATAATATTTTTTCAGCTTTTAATTTTGATTTTCCATAAGGGTTATTTAATTTAACTTGGGTAGATGAGGCGTAAAAAATTTTAGTTTTTTTAAAATTTTTTTCCAAAAAAAAACAAATTTTCTTAATAAAGGAATAATTGTTTTCATAGGTATATTTGGGGTAAATTTCCTTATTTACACCCGCTAGATGAAATACAACATCTGATATAATTAATTTATTATAAAACTCATATTCTGACGATTTTTTATTTATTGTTAAAATATTGTATTTCGAGTTATGCGAAAGGTGCATAATTAAATTTTTTGCTATAAACCCATCAGAGCCAGTAACTAAAATATTCATTTTAAATTCTAAAAACTAATATTTATATATCAAACTGATCTGTAAAAATATCTAAAGCAAGAAGTATTTTTTTTATTTCAGCTATAGATAACTGTTTTGTATTATTAGAATTATAATCTTTAATATTATTTAAATTATTTTTGCCTTTTTTAAAATATAAATCATAGTTTAAGTCTCTTTGATCGCTGTCAATGCGGAAATAATTACCCATATCTTTAGCTGAGAACATTTCTTCTTTAGTCAATAAACTTTCATAAGCTTTTTCTCCATGTCTGGTGCCGATATGATTAATTTTATATTTTTTTTTTTTAAATATTTCTAAAATAGCCTGTAAAAGATTATTAATATTAGCGGCTGGAGTTTTTTGAACAAAAATTTCACCACCCTTTGCAGTCTTCATTGCAAAAGTTACTAACTCTATAGCTTTTTCCATTGGCATTATAAATCTAGTCATTTTAGGATCAGTCACAGTGATAGGTTTATTCTTTTGAATTTGATCTATAAACAATGGAACCACTGATCCTCTAGAAGCCAAAACATTGCCATATCTAGTTATACAAATAATTGTCTTATTATTACTTTTTTTGTCACTTAGATTAAAATTAGAAATAGCAATTTTTTCCATTAAGGCTTTAGACATTCCCATTGCATTAATCGGATAGACAGCTTTATCCGTGCTTAAAACAACAACTTTTTTTACTGAATTCTCAATTGCTAACTGAATTACATTATTAGTTCCTAATATATTAGTCTTAACAGCTTCTAATGGATAAAATTCACAAGACGGAACTTGCTTGAGTGCCGCTGCGTGAAAAATATAGTCTACACCCTTTACAGCCTTCTTTAGGCTATCTAAATCCCTAACATCTCCTAATAAAAATTTAATTTTAAAATTATTAATTTTTTTTCTTAAATCATCTTGCTTTTTTTCATCTCTGCTAAAAACTCTAATTTCTTTAAAATTAATTTTACTTTTTAATATTTTAAAAATGAAAGCACTACCAAAAGAACCTGTACCTCCAGTAATTAAAATAGATTTATTCTTAAAGAATTTCATAATCAATTATTATCATAAAATCTTCTATTTTTTCTATTATTAATATTTAAAAGACCATAAATATAATAGATTATAATGCCCATTTTGAGAAAAAATTGATTCTGAATAAATCTGAATCTAAAAATCTTCGTAATAAAGACTAGTAAAATTTTTATCGATTGTTTAAAAACAAAAGAATCTTTTATAAATATAAAACTAAGAATTTTTTCAATTTTAAAATAATTGCTAGAACGAAAGGCTTCAATATTAATTTTTTTAAAAATTTCTGTACTTTTATTTCCTAAAAAGTAAAATTTATTAAAATATTTAATATAACTTCTGTTATCCTTATGAGTAACTAATGGAGCGGCTTGATAAAATTTATACCCATTTTTAATGAATCTATAAGCAAATTCAAAATCTTCAAATCCGTAATTTCCAAATCTATTATCAAAATAATTTAGATTTTTATTTAATTTTAAACCCATATTCATAGTTACAATTGTTGCTGGCAATAAAGTTTTAACTTTATCAAATTTTATTCTAGATTCTAAAACAAAATGTTGTTTTGCTCTTAATTTTAAATAATTATTATTTTTTATATCTTGAGTATCATAAATAACTGAACCACAAACTATTTCTTTTTTATTTATTTTTTTAAATATGTTTCTATATATATTTAAAAAATTATGACCAGGAAAACAGTCGTCATCTAAAAAAATTATATTATTATATTTTGCTTTTTTTATTCCAAAATTTCTTTTTTTTGCATTACTGTTACAAGAGATTCTGAAGTATTTAAAATTTGGAAACTGTATAGTATTTAAAAAATTACAAATTTTACTATCAATAATGATAATTTCAAAATTTTTATTTAATTTACTCTGAGTATTTAATATTTTAATTATTCTAATTAAGTAATTATTTCTATTAAAGGTTGGAATAATAACGCTAATTCCTTCTATTTGCATAATGAATTAGTCTAATAGTTTTCTTTTATAATAATTCTTTTATTACTTCTTTTATGAATAAGATGAATTTTTTTTGGTAAAATATTATATTTAATATCTAAAAATTCTTTTGGATTAATTTTTAATCTATATCCTTGCAGATATTTTTTCATTAAAAAATCATTATCAAAACTTGAACATTGGTTTATAACTAATTTTTGAACATTATTAATTTGATAGTGTGCTGAAGTTCTTAAAACCGCACTATGGCCTATTCTAAAGAATCTCCTAAATCTCGACTCCCAGAGACCTATACCTTCTAGTGTTACGGGGTTATGATATATAAAAGGCTCTATTAACTCTAGGAGATCTTCTTTTAAATAAATTGTACCATCAACTGTAAATCTATACTTCCAAGAAGCGGTTGCATATTTATCTTCACAACGCCAACTAAAATATTTACTAGTTGAATGAAGAATTTTTATTCTTTTATCCAGCTTATGATCATCTTTAAAAAATTTACCACTTATAAAACGATAAAAAGATCTATTGTTGAGTTTTAATGCCATTTTTATTTCATCTGTAATTTTTGTGCTTCTAAAAAAAATTTGATCATCAGTTACAAGAGTTATAAAATCATTTTTAGATTTTTTAACTATGTTTTCTAAAATACTCTTAAAATTATTAAAATTTCTAAAAATGTCTGGCCATCTTAATAACCATAAAAAATTTAGCGGCCTAATTAACAAATGAATAGGTGTTTTTAATAAGCTAATTTTCTCCCTTTTGTATATTTTGACACCACGTTTCCTCCAATATTTAAATAATATTTTATAAGATGCTGCATGAGAATTATCATGATTATAAATAATATGCACTGGGTAGGAGATGTCTTTAAAATTTTTAAATAAAAAATTCAGAACCACATCTAACAGTATTGCTCTTTTATAAGTAAAAATAACGATAGTAGTTTTTTTCATTTTAATTAATTAAAATAAAATTTCCTTGATTACTCTCGATAAAACATTTCTTATTCTCAGAATCTAAATTAATTTTTTTTTTAAAATAGTTAGTATAATTTATATTCTTACTATCTAGATACATGCTTACATAAATATTTTGAAGGAAGTCTGCAATATTTAAATTAACGCTTAAGCATTCTGCAAATCTAATTTTTTTTAAACTCCAATTTTGAGATATTTTTAATTCTTTTTTAAGTGTAGATGGGAAGCTGTCAATTCTACTAATTCCATAATTATAATCGCTATACTTATAAATAAAAAAGGTAAACATAATTAATAATAAAAAAATATTAACGCCGTCAATAAAGTTTTTTTTATTACTATTAAAACGGAAAAATATTAAAATAAACCAAATAGGGGCAAAATAAAAATAAAGCTTCACAAGCCCATAAAAATTATTTTTAAAAATTAAAACTAAAGATAGGCTTAAATAAAAAAAAATAATAAAAGAAAAAAAATTTAAAATATTATATTTGTAAAGAAATATATTTTTAATATTTTTATAAAAAACAATTACGACATAGCTAGAAATTATAAAAAATAATAGCGTAGAAATAATGCTAGAATTGTATTGCAACACTCCAGGAGTAATAAAATAAAAGCCTAACAAAGATGGAAAAATATTAAAAAAAATAAAAAAGTATTTCTCTTTAAAATTTAACTCAATAATTTTTTTAAAAACTAAAAAATTACTGTTACCACCTTCTAGTAAACTCTTAATTTTATTGACATAGTCAGAATCTAAAACAATATTCTCTCTACCTAAAATAAATGAACCAAAATATCCCCAGTAATCAACGGTAGCATCGCTAAAACTAAGTGCTAAAATTGTGTTGTTATATAATCTAGGCAAAGTAAGCAGTATAAATAATAATGCAGCATAAAATAAAATTTTAAAATTTTTGATACAAATATTTAATTTTATAAAAAATGCAAAAAATAACAATATAACAAATACTATTGCCTGCGACTCATAAAATAAAAAAATAAAAGACAAACTTAGAGATAAAAAAATTAGATCCTGAATTTTATAATCCTTTAATTGAATAAAAATTTTAAAAAAATAAGATAAAAATATTATAGAAGCTGAATATGCTAATAACTGAGATATTGCATCTGACTCAAAAATATACAACGTCCAAAAACTTAAAGTAAAGATTAATGAGATGATAAAAATTTTATTTTTAAATTTCGATTTATAATCAATTATCTTTAAAAAAAATATGAATGAAAAATAAGATAATATTAGATAAGTTGTTTTTAAGGCATAAGATATTACATATATGTCTAAAAACTTAAATTGAAAAATTACCGATGTGAATATAGGAGGCCCCACCCTGCCTATGATATTTGGCAAAGATAATGCGTAATAAATTTTAGTAAAATTATTAATTTCAATGTATTCTTTAAATGGCAGTTGAGTAAATTTTTCTTTATTTAATAAAGAACTAATCTCCGCGTAATTAATTTGCTCAAAAGTTAAAGCGAGTGCAATATTAGTAAAATGATCCCATATATTTCCTCTGAATACGTAAAAGTTTTCTTCAAATAACAATGAAAAAAAAAATAAAATTAACAAAGGCAAGTAAATAATCGAAATGTTTTTAAAATGAGTAAAGGTATTTTTCTTTAAAATTGAATAAAAAAAAAATAAAAAGAATAAAGTTAAAAATAATAGAAAAATTACAAATATACTTAATTGAAACAGAACATATGTATTAACAATTAATAATCCTGAAACAATAAACCCTAATGGAGCGGATAAATAAATATTATTCTCTTTTGTTGTTAAAATCTGAATACCATTTCCAATAAACCAAAAGATAGAAATTATAAAAAAAACAAATAAAGTTGCTAAAGCAATTGTCATAAGATCAAAATTTTATTTATTTACAAACAGTTTAATTTTTTTTATTAAAATATATTATAAAAAATTTACATGTAGAGGTTTTTGTCCTAAACGAGGGCTTATCTTTTCTATTCCTTTTAAATGATTATCAAGAGCAACACTAACATAGTGCTGGATAGGTAAAGTTCCCATCATAGTTTGAGCATCAAAATTTGGAGATGCTAAATAATTCATAATTTTCCAATATCTATCGGATTTAAATATATCCTTGAATCTTTCATCGGCAAAATTGCCAATATGTAATTTTGAATATCTAGCGTTAAAAAACATTCCTGAAGGAGCTACTAATCCACTACCGCTAATCTGTAATAAAAACTGCGGACCGTAAAATCTATTGTAAGAAGGTTTACCCTTGTCTTTAATTTTATCCCACTTAATAACAATCTTTGTATTTTCATTACTCATAGCTTCTGCTGTATTAAGTAACGGATACAAATTTTCATACTCGGAATAATTTACTCCTAAAGTTCCAAGCTCATCATCAGAGCAATGTTTTATTACCCCATAATCCACCCCCAAATCTACTGCAAGTTTAGCAAATGGTATGATTTCATCTTTAAATTCTGGCATTAAAACCATTTGAATTCCGAGTGTAACTTTAAGATTTAATTTTTTTTTCAACTCAACAGCATATTTAATATGAGATACCGCTCTATCAAAAACCTCTGTATGTTCTGGACCTTTGAACATAATTTTTGCATAACCTTCGGGTGTTCCTGCTGCTACGGTGAATCTTACCCATGTTAAATATGGAAGTACTTGTTCAATTTTTTCTGGCTCCCATTCCCAACCATTAGTTGCGTTTCCAACATCTATGCCAATCTTAGCGGCATGTTGAATAAATGGAACATATGCTTTGGAGATTGTACTTTCACCATCCGAAATAAGAGATACTGCCTTTACTCCTACTTCTGCGAAATCATCTAATAAATCTAGAGCTTCTTTAGTTTTAATATTAGATCTTTCTTGGGGCTCTTGTACCATTGCATAACAAAATGAACACATTGCTCCACATGCTCTAGTTAATGCCATATCAATAGTTATAGGGGCAACCCTTTCACCGCTCTCCCAAGCTTTTACTCTATCGTAGTGATATGATAATTTATGAGAGTCTAATATTAACTTTCCTTCTTTTGTATCAACTTCATTATTTTGATAATTTTTTTCTATCATTAGGTATTAATTGAAACGCCCCTAAGTTGTCTTAATTTACTTTTGTCTCCAACTGGTTCACACCATATTGTAATTCCCTGATCAATTGTTTTTTTTAAAACACTTTCTAAATCCAAAAGCAAGACACCTCTCTTGTTTGCAGCTATCAAATGGTCAATTCTTATAATGACTTGCCCGTTATCTAGTGCTTTTATAACTATAAAATCTTTGTACAAAAAATTAGATTTTAAAAAATTTGAAATTTTTTCAATTCTATCTTTTCCGCTTTTTTTTTTCCAATCATCACTTGAAGTTGGCGTCTTAATCTCTGAAAAATTATCTATCATTTCTTTTAAAAGGGCCCCATAAAGTTTTTATTAGGTTGATCATAGTTTACGTCAGTTCTGTAAGCTCTTCCAATTTTAATCTTTTTTTTAATCATTTTCTCTATTTTTTTTATTATAGTATATTGATTTGGATAGGAAAACTTAGCAAGAGCTACCGTGCTTGGAATTGGTGTGTCTAAAACTCCTATTCTATCTATTGAGTAAATCTTATCTGTCATATTTTCTGCAATAATTGCCATAATTTCTGCACTTACTCCATATTTAGTCCAACCATTATCAATAACTAAAATTTTTCTAGTTTTTTTTGCTGATTTTAAAAATTTATCCTTATCTAGGGGTCTCAAAGTTTGTAAATCAATTACTTCAGCATCAATTTTATTATCCTTTAATATTTTAGCAATTTTAATAGCTTCGATGACCATGTATGAAAAAGCTATAATAGTTATATCTTTTCCTTTAGTTACGTATCTTGATTTACCTATTTCTATTTTATAATATTTTTTTGGAACATTAGCGCTTGAGCCATGTAACCAACGATGCTCAAAAAAAATTACAGGATTATTATCTTCAACACTGGATATTAACAGACCTTTAGCATTATATGCATCAGACGGACATACTACCTTTAATCCGGGTATATGAGAAAAAATAGATTCTAAAGATTGCGAATGTTGTGGTCCTTGACCCCAGCCCCTTCCTATTATTAATCTTATTACTAATGGCACTGATTTCTGACCAGCGCTCATATAAAACCACTTTGCAGCTTGATTAATAATTTGATCCATTGAAAGCAATGAAAATTCAACTCTTTGATGAGTTATAATGGGTCTCTTTCCTGATATAGCAAGACCTATAGCAAATCCTGTCATTGAATTCTCAGAAGTTGGCATATCAAAAACTCTATTTGAAAAAAATTTATCTAATTTAAGAGTTGTTGAAAAAATACCTTTTGGATCATCTACGCCTAAACCCATTAATAAAACATTCTTATCTTTTTTCATCGACAAAAATAAAGCTTCATTTATCGACTCAAAAAATTTTAAAATTCTTTTTTTTTTAAGCATACACATCTTTGTAAAGATCTTCTTTTTCTGGAAATTTTGAATTATCAGCAAATAAAAAGGCTTCTTTTATTTCATTATTAATTTTTTTATTAAAATTAATTATATTTTTTTGGGATAAAAAATTTTTTTTTAAAAGATATTTTTCTATTTTTTTTAAAGGACAATTTTTCATCCAATAACTAACATATTTTTTATCTCTATAGTTCAAATTGTCGTCGAAGTTAGGTCCGCAATGCTCTAAGTGCCTAAAAGTATCACACAAAAATATAAATGGTCTGTTCTTTTTTCTTATACTATTAATAACTATCTTTGATTTTTTATATAAATCTAAAGAATTATTGCCATCTAAATGCATTCCTTCAATTCCAATTGCTTTAGCTATATTTAAAATATTTCTTTTTTTGGACTGTCTTTTTTCGATATTAGAATAAACTGAATAGTTGTTGTGCTCACAAACAAATAGGGCAGGTAAATTGTGTAGGGATGCAAAATCAAGGCTCTCTTGAAAAACGCCTTCTTCTGTTGCTCCGTCTCCAAAAAATATAACGGTAATTGATTTTTCCTTATTTAACTTGTTGTGCCAGGCGGCTCCTACCCCTATAGGAATTGTGCTGCCAACTATCGGAACAGCTCCGAATAAACCAGCTTTTAAATCAATCAAATGCATTGATCCACCCTTTCCTTCTGCGCAACCACTTTTTTTTCCATACAATTCTGCAAGCATTTTTTTTAAGCTACCCCCTTTTGCTAAATAGTGAGCATGAGATCTATGGGCTGTAAAAGCTTTGTCAGCTTTATTCAAATTTCTACATATTCCAACTGGTATTCCTTCTTGCCCAATAGATAAATGAACCGGACACCTCATTTTTTGTTCACTGTATTTTTTAGAAATTTCAAGTTCTATTTTTCTAATTCTTAATATTTCAAAATATATCTTTATTACTGTGTCTTTATTCATTAAAAAAATTATTAATTTTTTTTGATATTAATATTATTTCTTTTTCTTTTAAAAATTGATTTATAGGAAGCGTTAAAATAGATTTTGCTTGGCTTTCTGTATTTTTAAAATCTCCTTTTTTATGACCGAATCTTTTTGCTGCAGGCTGAAGATGGATAGGTATAGGATAATGTATCGCTGTATTAATTCCATTTTTCAGAAGATATTCCTTTAATTTATCACGCTTACTTACCTGTATTACAAAAGTATGATAAGTATTAAACTCATGAACACCTTCATTGGGTAAAAGTATATTTTTTTTATTAAGATACTTGAAATATAATTTTGCATTTTTTCTTCTCTTCGAAATAAGATTATTAAGATTATTTAATCTATAATTTAACACTGCGGCTTGCAAATTATCCATTCTTGAAACATATCCAAAATTTTTAACTACATTTCTATTAGCCATTCCATGGCTTCTTAAAATCTTAATATAGTCATAAATTTTTTTAGAATTCGTTGTAAGATATCCAGAGTCTCCAATTGCGTTTAGGTTTTTTAAAGGATGCGCTGAAAAACAACCAATATCCCCATAAGATCCTGATTTTTTTCCCCTATACATAGAGCCGATAGACTGAGCGGCATCTTCCACTATTTTCAAATTATGTTTTTTTGCAATCTTTAATATTTTATCCATTTCACACATTCTTCCTGTTAAATGGACTGGCATTATAACTTTTGTTTTTTTTGTAATCTTTTTTTCTATTTCGTCTGGATCTATACTTTGATCTGGTTTAACGTCTACAAATACAGGCTTTGCGCCTAGATGAACTATAACTGCTGTTGATGCAATAAATGAATTAGGTGGGGTTATTACTTCGTCCCCTCTTCTAACTCCTAAAGCATGTAACGCAAGTACTAAAGCATCTGTTCCGCTATTTAATGCAACGCAGTATTTGGTATTGCAAAATTTGGCTATTCTTTTTTCAAAAAGATCAACCTGATCTCCTCCTACATAATTACCTTTTAACAACACCTCATCAATTACTTTAATTATTTTTTTTCTTTCTTTTTTATATTGACGAGATAAATCTACATAAGGAATTTTCATGCTTTGTTAATTATAAAAACCTTTAACTACAGAAATTACATATTTCATTTCTTTTAAGGACAAATGCTGATCGCATGGAAAAGTAATTATTTTTTTTGCATGCTCATCAGTAACTGGAAAGTCACCTTTTTTATATCCTAAAAAATTTAACGCCTCCTGCCTATAAATTGGTATTGGGTAATGAACTTTGGCTTCAATTCCTTTTTTTAAACAATGTTTTAGCAAAGCGTCTCTATTTTTCGCAAAAACTATATACAAATGATAAACGATCTTAAAATTTTTTGGTCTTGGTGGAATTGTAATTTCATTAATTTCTTTAAAATGCCTATCGTAAAAGTTAGCATTTTTAATTCTTTGATTAGCTATACTATGCGCCTTAGGCAATAGCCAGTTACCAACCACCGCCTGAAAGGTATCTAGTCTTGAATTATATCCGCAAATTTTAACAACATCCCTTCCTGCTAAACCATGATTTCTTAATAGTTTTAATTTTTCATAATATTTATAGCTATTAGTAGTTATAATTCCTCCGTCAGACCAAACATTTATATTTTTTAAAGGATGCAAAGAAAATGCTCCAAAGCTTCCCCAGGAGCCTGAGGTCTTTCCATTGATTGAAGCCAGTATAGACTGGCAAGCATCTTCCACTACTGGAATTTTATATTTTTTAGAAATTTTATTAAGTTTTATCATGTTAGTCATATAGCCGGTAAAATGAACTGGAATTATAGCCTTAGTTTTTTTTGTTATTTTTTTTTCAACTAAATCTACATTCATGCAAAAGGTATCATCACAATCAACAAATACAGGGATAGCTCCTAATTCTGTGATTGCCCCAACGGTTGCGACAAAAGTATTTGCTGCTGTTATAATTTCATCGCCAGCTCTAATGCCAAGTACCTTTAAACTTAACTTTATAGCATCGGTTCCTGAGTTGACACCAACAGCATATTTAACTCCCATTAGCTTCGCAAATTTTCTTTCAAACTCAAGTAAGGGCTTGCCTAAAGTAAAATCTCCAGTGCTTACAAATTTTTTAAGGTTTCTCCACAAATCTGGAGCATACCTAAATTGTTGGTACAAATAAGAATATCTAACTTTCATGTAAAACTATTTAAATAAATATATCTTTTATAACAAAAGTAACATTACTTTTTGAAGTACAATTTCAAAAAAAAATTATCTATTATAACAATACTCTTAATGTTATGTGTTTGTGTAAATTCATTTTTTTTACATTTATCAATATCTGGTTGTAAATTGTTAATAATTGATAAATCTAAACAAATTGACCAAAACATATTTGTATTAAAGGCTTCATTTCTATTGATAAAATTATAATCTGATGAATTAAATTCTCTAGAATGAATATATGATGTGTAAGCATAAAAACTAGTGATATCTGATATGCTAAATTTATAATCTTTATTTTGAAAATAAATATTCTTAGAAATATCAATAATATTTTGATTATTATTAAAAATAAAATCGCCACTAAAAATATTTTTTACTGAACTTTTTTCTAAATGATTAATAATTTTATTTGGATTAGGTTTATTAAGTATATATGGCTTTGATGAGCTAAAATTAACTACAATTAAATAAAAAATAATAAAATATGATAAAAATTTTTTAATTAATTTATGTTGAAGTGAGTAAATAAATTCAGAAATTATCAACAAGATAATAGGCACTAAATAAATAAAATGTCTTGGAAAAAAAATTGGATCTTTTACTAATGCATATATTATTGGGATTAAAAAACCAAAAAAAATTATAATATAAAATAATAATAACTTTTCAAACTTTTCATCTAATAATTTTTTTCTGATGCTTAAAAAAAAAAATAAAACAATTACCAAACAAAGTCCGCCTAAAAATTTATTTGCAAAGAATATATTAAAATAAAAGCCAAAAAAGAATTTTAAATTTAACGAACTTGTGCCTTGTGCCAATTTATATATTGATGAAATATTTATTAAATAATAATAATTTAAGACAATGAATAGTAGAGCAGCAATGAATAAGTATTTAATTAAATAATATTTTTTTTTAAAAATAATAAAAATAAAAAAAGATATTATAGTCGAAATAGCAAATGTGTTAATAGATACTGAAATAAATAAAAAAATAATAAATAATATTGAATTTATTAAATCCTCTTTCTTAATTAGTTTTAAAAAAAAAATTATTGATATAAATGAAAAAAAAGCACTTGAAGAATAAAATCTTATCTCTCCCGAGTAGTAAATTAAAAAAGGATTTGTTATAAATAAGAAATATAAAAAAAAATTTTTTTTTATATTTTTAGAAAAGAAATAAAATGATAAAAATGGAAGCAAAATTCCAAAAGCCAAAGATCCTATCTCAATACTTTGGTAAAAATGGCCGAATAAATAACTCCAGATACTATAAATAAATAAATTAAATGTAGGGGCGCCTTCAAATTTAAGCCAATTAAAAAAATTGACTTTTAATGGAACTTGAGTGTTAGAAAAAAAATATCCGATCCATTCATCACTCCATAGTCCGTCATTGTAATATTGTATTCTTAAATAAACACTAAGTAAGGATAATAAAAAAAATATAAATACAGTTAATATTTTTTTTCTCAACACTATTTTAAATTAATCTCTTTCATTTTTTTTATATTGAACAAATTAGAATCTTCAAAAGTGTCTTTATAAATATTTTTCTTAAATATATTGACTAAATCTATAACTGCCTCTTGGATATTTTTTTTCGGTAAAAAACCAATTTGAGAGGAAATTTTACGTGATGAAATATGATATGATCTATTGTCATTACTCTCAATATATTCCAACTCAACATCTTTAAATGTATTTTCTTTGACAATTCTAGCTAACTTTTCAACGGAGTAATTTTCAAAACCAACATTAAATATCTGACTTTTAACTTTGTATTTATCTGCAATTAAAATATTTAAATAAGCATCTGCCATGTCATCTATATGAATATTCGGGCGCAACTGGCTCCCACCAAATATTTTTATTTTTTTTTTATGATAAGCAAAGTTGGTTAAAATATTTACAACAAGATCTAACCTTAATCTTTTAGAATATCCACAAACTGTAGCTGGCCTAACTACAGTTGAAATAAAGTCATTATTAGCATACTTTAACAATACTTCCTCACATTGCACTTTAAATTTCGAGTAATCCGTAAGTGGTTCTAAACTTGCATCTTCAGTTACATGATCTTCTTTTTTTATACCGTATACACTAGAAGATGAAGCATAGATAAAATGTTTTACACCATTATTTTTAGAAAGCTTCACTAAGGGTTCAAAACACTCAAAATTAACCTCTGAACCTAACTTTGGATTTAATTCAAAACTCGGGTCATTAGAAATACAAGCTAAATGAATTATGCACTCTTTTTCATAAAGTAAATTTTTTAATTTATTTAAATCTCTAACATCACCCTCAATAATTTTTAAATTTTTATGATTATTTAAATTTCTACCGTAAATCATTAAATCATAAACTGTAACTTCGTAATTATTATCTAAAAGTTTTGGTACCAAGACTGAACCTACATAACCAGCTCCACCTATTACCAAAATTTTTTTCATATCTTTTTTTGCGCAATATAATCTACTATGGACAATAGAAAAATTTGATGAACATTTTCTACATAGTTATATTTTTTTGAATTAACCCAAAAATTTATATCTCCGATCTTGGACAATGAATTATTTTTTTTAAAACCTGTAAAAGTTATTAAGGGTATTCTTTTTTTTATAAACTTAGCTGCTTTGATCATATTTTTTGATTCCCCGCTTGAAGATATAAGAATGACCATGTCTTTCTCATCACAATGAAAATCTAATGCTTTTGCCACCCAATTTTCATAACCATAATCATTAGCAAAACATGTTAAAAAGCTGCTTTCGTTAAAATTTACACATCTTATGTTGCAAACTTTTGTTAAATCGACGCTAAAATGATTTGCTATTGCTGCGCTACCCCCGTTACCAAATATTATAACTTTTTTATTGTTATTTTTTATAACTTCTAAGCATTTAATGACTTGGAACAACTTTCTTATATTTGAAGTATCAAAAGTTATTAGTTTTTTTAGATTTGCACTGTAATTTTTAAAAAATATATCTTTTAAATTAGTACTATTTAATCGCATATTCAACTTGTCTTAATAAATTATTTTTATTTATAAATTGACTATTGCCAAAACTTTCTACTGAAGAAGCTCCTGCTAAGGAACCTAAATACAAAGTTAGGTCGTCTGGCAATTTCATTTCCACGCACAGAGATATAATTGACAACATCGCATCTCCAGCCCCAACTTTATCTACAACTTTGCTTGCAAAAGCAGGGCAATATAAAGGTTTTTGACCTCTTCTTACTAACATTGATCCGCTACTTCCTCTTGTTATGATTAATACTTTAATTTTAAAATTTTTCATTAATTGAAATGACAACTTCTCTAATGAAGATTTTTTATCCCTCATTTCATGTCGCAGTTCGTTCTCATTAATTATTAATGAGGTAATTTTATTATATTTAGCAAGAGAATGATAACCATAATTAGAAGCGTTCACCTGAGCATTTAATGAAATAAATTTATTTAAAGACTGTATAATAATTGCAGTTTTAGATGAAATCAAACCATGTCCATAATCCGAAACTATAACTAAGTCATTACTATTTGATAATTTTTTTATAATTTTTTGAATCTTTAACTCAGTTACATTTTCTAATTTTTCATCATTGATTGAATAAACTCCTAATAATTTATGCTTTGATATCTTGTCAATAAATCTCTTTTTTAAAATTGTTGGACTATTTTTTTTATAAAAAAAATATGGGTCAACATTTTTTTTCAATAATTTTTTAACAAAATTTAAATATTCTTTTTTTTCGCCAAGAATTGTTATAAAATCAATTTTTTGGCAAAAGGTTGATAAATGATTTGCAATTGCTCCTGCTCCCCCTAAGTAATCCTCCCTAACATCATCTTTGATGACTAAATGAGGCTCTTTTCCAGATTTCCCTAATATTTCTCCAAAAATATATTGATCAATTATTGTTTCACCAATTAATAATATTTTTTTATTTTTAAATTCATCAACTTTTTTAAATATATAATCAAAACTATATTTTTTGGATATATTTTTTAAAAAGCTTTTCTGTTCGGTATTAAAAAGATTAAAATTAGCATTGATTAAATTACTAGAACTAAAAGTTAAGTCATTAGAAGTTACAAAAATACCACCATTTCTTTTAACAGCATTTATTTCTTTATAAATATTTTTTGTTTTATCTTTTTTTAAGTCTTTATAATCAGGCCCCTTAAAATAAATATCTGGTTTAAATAAATTAATTACATTTATGGAGGTTGGACTATTATTAATATATACTGCGTCTACAATCTCAAATGACGCTAATAATTCTGCTCGTAAATTCTGATTAAAGACAGGTCTGCCGGGCCCTTTATTTACATATGGATCAGAGGTTAAAGAAACTACTAAAAAATCTCCATATTTTTTTGCACTCTTAAAGTATTTAATGTGTCCAACATGAATTAAATCAAAAACCCCATGACATAAAACTACTTTTCTTTTTGCGATTTTTTGTTTCTTAATTAAATGAATTAAGTCGGTGGTATTTAAGATTTTACGCACAGCAATATAATATTAAAATTTGATTTATAAAAAATATCTTAACTAAAAAATACTACAGTATTTATTTATTATTTAAATACAAAAACCATTTTTTAGTAGCTTTTTTAATCTTTTTTGGTGTCCATAAAGGTGCATCTCTCCAGTTATCAATGTCTTTTAACATAAATTGTATACCCTCCTTTATTGAAACTTTTGGCCTCCAATTTGTTAACCTTTTTATTTTTTTTATATCTGCAAAAGTAATTTCTGGTTCACCAGGTCTTTTTGGAATGCTTATTTTTGAACCTTTTAATAAAGTTATAATTTTGTTAACGCTAACGGTTTTACTACTTCCTACGTTTAAAATTTCGCCAGAAATATTTTTTTTAGTAAAAACTTTTATCAAAGCATCAACGACGTCGGTTACATAAGTAAAATCTCTTGTTTGTGTTCCGTCTCCTACAACGGTGTAAGGTTTATTTGCTAATTTTTGAGCTAAAAAAACACCAAAAACAGCTCCATAAGTTCCTGATGTTCTAGCTCTTGGACCATAAACATTAAAAAATCTTAGTGATGTAGCATTTAAATTATAAATCTTTGCAAAATGTATAACTAATTCTTCGCCTAACCTTTTTGTCAGAGCATAAGGATACTTAGGATCTATTTCTGAAGTTTCAGATGTTGGATATTGTTGGGGAACCCCGTAGCAAGATGAAGAGGCAGAATATATAAATCTTTCAATTTTATTTTCAATTGAGGCTTGAAGGACATTAAATGTTCCAGAAACATTTGTGCTAAAATAATCATTAGGTTTCTCAATACTAGGAACGATATCTGCCAATGCTGCTAAATGAAAAACGTTATCAGTTTTTTTAAAGTAATTAACTATTTTTTTATAATCTCTTATATCAGCATTAATAATTGAGATTTTGTTTTTGATAGTTTCTAAATTTTTTTTTTTTCCTATCAAAAAATTATCAATAACGGTTACTTTATGTCCCAATTTTAACAATCTTTCGCAAAGATGGCTTCCTATAAATCCACCTCCTCCTGTTACAATAGATCTCATAAATAAATTTTATAATTTTTTTTTAAAATCTCTATCCAATTTTTATTGAAGCTTAGATTTTTATCATCAATAAATAAATCGTAAGAAGGCTTTCCAAAAATAAGCTTGTCATACTTCAAGCCCCAGTCCAATAATTGTTTTTTAGTAAAAATATATCCTTGCTTTTTAGCTTTAAAAACGTTCTCGTTATTTCTTCCCATAAATCTTGATGTAAAAATTTTTATGTAAAATCCTTTTGCATACAAAGAATTAACAAGTTCAATTGCTTTTTTTATAGGTTTAGATTTTTTATACAAACTCTTTGGTGTTACACAAAGTACGTTATCTAAATCAAAACATATAATATATTTTTTTTTATTGTTCATTTATAATTTTTAAACTAATTATTTTTAAAATTCAGTAAGATACCCATTTTTTAATGTTAAAATCCTTGTGCAGTGTTTCAGAGTAGTTTGTTTATGGGACACTATTAATTTAGTTGTATTTTTCAAATTATTTATTGAGTTAATAATTAGATTCTCAGTTTCATTATCTAATGAGCTTGTTGGTTCGTCTAAGATTAATACTTTCGGATTTCTATAAAGAGCCCTTGCAAATCCTATTCTCTGTATCTGCCCTCCCGACAATTGAGATCCTTTTTCACCAACCAACATGTAAATTCCAAGAGAATTTGCCTCCACCAAACTATCAAGCTTTGTAAGTTTTATTATTTTATATACAAATTCTAAGTCTATATTTTTTAAATCTACATTAAAAATAATATTCTCCAGTAGAGTTCCATTAAATAAATAAGTGTTTTGAGGAACATAAGCTAAAATATTTCTCCAATATAAATTATTCAAAATTATCTCTTTATCATTAATTGATATTTTTCCAGAAGTTGGCTTCAATAAACCTGTAAATATATCTAAAAAAGTTGTTTTTCCTACACCACTAATACCCATTATGCCCAAAGTCTCATTTTTTTTAATAACAAACTCTAGGTTCTTTAAAATAAAAGTATCTGTATTTTTAAATTTAAAATAAATATTTTTAAATTCAATTTTTTCAAACTCTACAAAATTAATTTGTTCTACATTTTCAATTTTTTTATTCAAGTCTTTATTTATCCCCTCTCTAATTATTTGGATAGACTCTATAATTGAATTAGAAAACTTAATTTGTTGCATTGCATTAACAATTCTATTGATGGAGGGAATAAATTTAAAACCAGCTGCAGCAAATAAGCCTATGGTCGATATTAGTTCAAAGGTATTTGTGCCTGTAATTTTAAAATAAAATATTAAAAATAAAATTGCAAAAAAACCAAATAATTCTAGCAAGTACCTTGGTTGCAAACTCAGTGCTAAAAAATTAGCAAACACTTTTGCTGATTGATAACTAGAAAAATTGAATTTATTAATAAGTTTTTCTTGCAAATTATATAGTCTTGCAATTTTTAAACTACCGATTCCATTTTGTACTATTTGAGTAACTGCATATTCAGCTTCTTCTTTTTTTTTTCCTAAAGTTTTAATAACACCTCCTAAAAAGAAATTAAAGAATGTAATTGCAAATAATGAAAACACAAATAAAATTATAAAGCCGACTGGAGAATACCAAAGCAAAAATAGCAATACTGATAATAAAATTAAACCCTCCGATACAATCATCAGTAGTGGAGTTATAAAATTTTGATTAAGTAATCTTATATTAATATTGAGATCATTAATTAATTTAGAAGTTTTTAAATATAATGAATTTTCATACTCCATTCTGATATAATTAGAAAAAATTATATCTTTTAAAGAGAATTCAATGTGAAAAGCAAAATCAAAAGTTTTTTTATTAACAAAATATAAATAAATAGATTTTAATAAAAAAAATAATAAAATAATCGAACATGTAAGAAAAATTAATTGTTTTCTTTCTAAGTTTAAAATATTCAAAAAACTACTCTGAATTTTTTCAGGATCTAAAATTATCATTAAGATGGGAACTACAAGCGATATACCAAACATTTCTAAAAGGGATTGAAAAACTAAATGGACAATAACAAATGCAAAATCTTTTTTTTTATCTTTGTGTACAAGACTAAAAAAAAAATTTAAATTTTTAAAATAAATCATAAAATTATTTTTTTTAAGTAACGATATATCTAAAACTCTATTAAATTAACAAAAAAGTTGTTTATATCTTAATTTAATAATTTTTTATTCGATAAATTATAAATTCTTGTAGTGAGTTACTATTGTATGTTAGCAATAATAAATTCAGGTAGTAATTTAAATATTATATTATGGTTTTATTAAAAATTTTTATTATTCTTTTTTTAATATTGGTTTTCAACAAAATATATTTCTTCTTCAAAAAAAAAATTATTTTTTATGATTATTTTATAATATTTATTTTTTATACTATTATAATAATATTTTTTCTTAGTTTTATAGATTATAAAAAAAATTTTTTTTTAAATAATTTAAATAATAATAATTCTATAACTATTTATTCTTTAATAATAACTTACTTCTTATTCTTTATCTCGTTTTTTTTAACAGTCGGTTTAAAATCAATAAATAGTCCTACCTATGATATTTTAAATATTATAAAAAACAATAAAATAACAAAAAAAGATTTAATAATTAAAATAATTAAAAAAAAAATTATAAAAAAAAGAATTAAAGATTTAATTAATCAAGGCATTTTAATAAATAAAAAAAAATTAGAATTAACTTCTTATGGAATAATTATTGCTAAATTTTTTATCTTATTAAAAAAAAAATTTAGATTAAATTCGGAAGGCTAATATGAATATTTATTTATTTATATTTTTAATAAACTTTTTTTTTTATTTTTTACTCTTAATGTTATTAAACAATTTTTTTTTAAATAAATATTATTATCCCTTTAGAAAACTGGATATAATAAATTTTATTATAAACACTACAATTTTTAGTCTTATAAACTTTTTCTATTTTGGCTTAAATTTGCTTATTATTATAATAATTATTAATTTAAATTTTTTTTATATAAGTTTTCATCTTCAAAATATGGTTATTACATCACCTAGAACAAAAATTATTATAGATATTTTTAATAAAACTAATAAAAAAAAATATACAGATAAAAATATTGTAGATAATCGAATAAAAAGATTACTTTCAAATCAGCAAATATTAATTGTAAAAAAAAAAATCCAGTTAAATAAGAAAAAAAAAACTTTATATTTGATCAATTTAATATTTAAATTAATTAAAAAACTTTAATTTTAAAAAAAAGATATAAATTCAAAAAAAATAATCTAAAAATATTATAAACAACTTTAATAGAATTATTAAATTTAAATACATTTTTGCTATTCATGCGATCATGTAAAATTGTGGGAACAAATTTATAATTAAAATTTTTAGTATATCTTGCCTTAACCCAAAGCTCTACCTGCCAACAATGTGATTGTGTTTTGATATCAAGCTGGTCTATAATATTTTTTTTAATTAATGAAAGACCATTGTAATATGGCAAATTTAATCCATAAATTACATTCAAGAGTGGCGTGTAAATACTAGTGAAAAATTTTCTTCCAATAGTTCTTTCATGCGCATTTATATAATAAGTGCTTACAATTCCATAATTACCTACTTCTTTTAAAATTTTTTTAATTTCACTGCTTGGATGAGAATTGTCTCCTGGCATCCAGAAAATATTTAAAAATTTAGCTAATTTTAAACCCTTAACTGTTGCTCCGCCAAAACCTAAATTATGTTCATTTGTAAAGGTTGTTATATCTAGTTTAGGATATTTTTTTTTTATCTGATCAATTTTATATTCGGTATCGTCATTACTATTGTCATTAATAATTACAATTTCAAACTGATCGAAAGAATAAGCGCTTGAAGATTTTACAACCTCATCAATTGTTTTTTCAATTCTATCTGATTCATTATACGCAGGTATTACAAAAGATAAAGTCATATACTAAATTAGGTTAGCCCTTTTTATCAAATACAGTAAAATTATTTTTACAATATAAATGATGTGCGTATAAATTGTTTTTGTTTATTTGATTATCATTATCAAAATATCCTTCCTCAATATACTCGTTGTCATTTATTTTTTTTATCAAATTAATTCTTAAACTATCGCCGTAATTCAAATAGTTATGTGTCTGACTAATTCTATAAATTTTTTGCTTATCAAAAATTACACCTCCGCTACGTCCAATAACACCGTCATTAATAACAGGGTTGTTTTTATGCTTGGTCCATTTTCCTTTTATTAATTTTTTTGAACTAAATATATGTAATTCAGAACTAAAATCTTTCAAACCTGCGGAACATATATTTGTTAATAACCAAAATTTTCTATTTTTTTTAAACAAAAAAGAATCTACTGCCTCAACATTATCAATTAAAATTTCAGATAATTTCCATTCTAAAGGGAATAAAATGCTTTCATAAAGTCTTACTTGTTTTAATTTATGACATTCTGGTACCATATATATCTTTTTATTTTCTTCAAAAATATATGGAAAAGATTTATGAAATTTTTCTTTTTCGTTAAAATTTAAATTTCCAATTTTCTCATTTTTATTCAAATCAAATACAACAATGCTTCCAAAATTATTATTGTCTATCTCTTCTGCGAACAGGTAATTCACATTATTTTTTTTAAAAAAAAATGGATCGGCTACTATTGATGCGCTATTGAGTTTTTTCGAATTATTAATAGATAATTTATTCCAATTTTTATTTTGATAAAAAATTTCATAATTATCTTTATATTTAATAAATTTTTTAAAAAAATGAAATATGTAAACTTGAAAAATATATTTTAATAAATATTTCATTTCAGGAAATGTATAAAATTTTTTAAAGTAAATATAATTTTTGCAATTTTTAATTAAATTATTTTTTTCTATTTTAAGGATTGTTTTGATTGCCTTTTTAATAAAAAAAATTGATTTTTCTTTTAGTAAAATTTGATTTAATAAAAAATAATTTTTAGTTTGAATTGAGCCACGATGTATAATTTGGCCATTGTCTAATTCATCGGTTAACTTTTGAATCATAAAATAGATATTTGGCTCTTTATTGAGTACCTCCCAAAAACCTGGCGGACCGCCTCTATATGAAGCTGGGTCACCATGATGAAGAGAAATAATACCGTTTTTGCTAACATTTAAAATTTCACCTCTAATTATACCGCTGCCCAATCTTAATATAATATCTAATTTTTTTTTTTTAAGTTTGATAACGTCACTTTCATTGAAATAAAAAGAAAATATATTTTTTTTTAATATTGGCGAAATTGTTATTCTTGAGATTTTATAAGAATTTAATTTATAATTTTTAAAATATTTTTTATATGTTTTGGGAATAAACATTTTTTCAAACGCATAAATAATTTTAAATGTTAGAACTCTTAAAATATTTTGCCATTTGAACCTATATGCTTTTTTTTTATAGTCATCTTTGAATTTAATAAAACATACTTCTGAAATATTTTTGTTATCTACTGACCATTTAACTAGCTTGTAATTAAAATAATCAAAGTTTTCATCATCTACCATAAAACCGATTTTTTTATTCATTTTTCTTAGCAAAGATTGATTATTTTTTTATTTTGAGTTTTCTTTTAATCGTATCAATAATTTTTTTAAACTTAAAATCATTATAAATCAAATAATTAGAAGAGATTTTACATTGCCGTTCAATACTTATTAGCTTAAGTTATCATTTAAAGTGCTTGTGGGTTCTTCATACTTTGATAACTTGGGGGGGGCTTAGAATTTGAACTTGCAGTTTCTATGAATTCTAATTAAAAAAATTTATAATAAATAAAATCAGTGGCGTCTTTAATATTGCAATTTAAAAAGCTTTTACAGCCAATTTTCAATCAGATTTTTCGCACTAGCAATTTAGATATCAATGAAACTTTTCCCCTTTTTAGGCCCTCCAGTGCTGGCACATATAATGCTCGAGCGGCTTTAACTATTCTAGCTATTAATCAAATTTTACCTTTCCTTAACACACTTACTAAACATTTTAAAAAAAAAGAAATCGCTTTAGAGAATATTGAATGCTTAAGTTTAAATTCACAGATAAAGACCTCAGCAAGTGAATTAAAATATTTATTAGATAAACACGGAAGTGATAAAGCAAATAGTAACAATTATCATCATTTGTATGGAGCAATACTTCGTGACAAACTTAAAGTCCGAAATATTTTCGAGATCGGATTAGGGAGCAATAATCCAGATATCGTTTCACATATGGGTATGAATAATAAACCAGGTGCATCATTAAGAGCATTTCGCGATTATTGCCCAAATGCTTTTGTGTACGGAGCCGATATTGATAAACAAATTTTATTTAAGGAAGAACGCATTAAAACTTTTTTTGTAGATCAAACAAAGCCTGTTACTTTTGACTTTTTACTCAAAAAGATACCTGAAAAATTTGACCTGGTGATTGATGACGGGCTTCACCAACCAAATGCTAACATAGCCTCTTTTTGTTTTGGGTTAAAAATAATAAAAACTGGTGGCTGGATAGTAATAGAAGATATCTCCATAGAAGCTATATGCGTATGGCAAATAATTTCCTCATTACTGCCTAATTCCTATGAACCTCACATTTTTTCAACTGATAAGGCAATTATATTTGCGGTTAAAAAATTGCACTAACTGAGCTGCGCTTACCCTTTCTACATCTCATTAAATTCTATTTAAATGCACCATTGTAGGTTTTAGAATCAGTTTGAATAATATTTTTATAAACTATTATAAAAAAATATATATTTTTCGCTTATTTTTTTAATGCAAAAGAATTTTTTTTTTTTACTGCTATTTATAGAGAACCTAGTTCTCAAATTATTATTGAGAATTAAATCTTTAACTCTCATTGCAAACTCATTTACATCAAATTTTTTTATTAAAAAACCATTATAATTGTTTTCAATGAGATCCACTGAACCTGTTTCATTAAATGCGATTAAAGGCAGATCCATAGCTAAAGATTCAATTCCAATATTTGGTAAAGTTTCAGCTCTTGAGGTAATTATAGCAAAATCTGCTTTGCTATAAACTTTAATTAATTCTTTCTCATCGTTAATCATGCCGTATAATTTATGTTCAATTTGATTTGAATTTAAAAACCTAATAAATTTTTTGGGAAAAATACCGCATAGTATAAGAATATAATTATTAATCTTATTTTTTTTTAAATTTAAAAGAATACCCTGAAATAAATCTAAGCCCTTAATTTCTTCTCCCCAAGTAAATACATATAGAATTTTGATTTTTTGCATTTGTTTTATATTTGTACTTAAAAAACTTTTTTTCCACAAATCAAGATCAATACCATTATGAATTACTTCAACATTTGAATTTTTAAAAATTTTTGAATTTAAAATTAATTTTTTATGATTTGTGCTGGGCGCAATTATATTTTTAATATTTGACCAGTTCTTTATTTTTCTTTTCCACATCCATGCATTGTAATCAAACCCTTTAAATTTTGAATCATTTATGTAACCATCTACATATCTGCTATCAAAGCTAATATTTTCTCCACCACAAAAAGGCCACATATCATGAAATGTCCAACAAATTTTTTTATTTATCTTACCGATTTCTTCAATCGACATCATCTCACTATTAATCCAATGTAAATTTACAATATCACAATTGCTTTGATTTATAGTTTTTAACCATCTGCTTCGCAAAATTGCTGGTGTACTCGTAAATTTTCTATCAAATGAAAATAATTTAAAAAATAATGAAATCTTAGGCCTAAAAAAATTTCCAAGAAGAAATTGAAAATCACTAAAAGTTTTAACATGTAAATCGTTTGATGTTTTTTTTGAAACATATAATTTAGAATCTATTTTTTTATTTAACTCGTTTAAAACTCTGCGTATAGCTAAACCGGTTCCACCATTATCAGAATAATTTAAATGCAAAACTCTCATAAAAAGTTATATATATTTTTTAAATTTTTTTAATTTTTTTTTCCATGAAATAGACGAATTAATAATTACATCTAAATTGTTATATTTTGGTTTCCATGTTATTTTTTTTTTTAAAAAACTAACATCTGCATAGCTTGCAGGAATATCTCCGGTTCTTTTGTTAATAATTAAAATTTTAACTCTTTTTTTAATTTTTTTTTTAAATTTTTTGATAATCTCGTTTACCGAATGACCCTTGCCGTATCCACAGTTAAATATATTTGAATTAAGTAAAGTTTTTTTATTAGAAATTAACTTTTTATGCACTTCAGCTAAATCGGAAACATGAATATAATCTCTTACACAAGTTCCGTCTTTAGTATTATAATTATTTCCATATACTTTTATCGTCGGATTTTTTTTATCTATTTGGCTAGTTAAATTATTGATTAAACTATCATTTTTAGTATTTATTTGACCAATATTGTTTTTTACGTCAGCTCCGCAAACATTGAAAAATCTTAAAATTATATAATTAAAATTATACTTCTTTGAATTTCTTATAATATTATTTTCACATATTTTTTTTGTATGAGAATAAAAGTTTATCGGTTTAAGTTTGTGATTCTCCTTTATTGGAGGTTTTGCGAGACCGTAGACGCCCGCTGTCGACGAAAAAATAAATGTTTTAATTTTTTTTCCTTTTATACAATCTAGTAAATTTATAGTATTAATAACATTGTTTTTATAAAAAAATTTTTTATTTTTTTCTCCATCCTCAACGTTTATTGATGCCGCTAAATGAATAATAATATCAAAATCTTTTTTATAAAAAAAATTCTTTAAAAATTTGTAATCATTTAAATCTTTTTTAAAAAAAATACATTTATTTTTTATAAAATTGTAATTTCCAGTTGAAAGATTATCAATGACTGTTATTTTATTTTTTTTATATAGAGCATTCACTATTGACCTACCAATATATCCGGCTCCTCCGGTTATAAGAATTTTTTGCATTATTAATTAAATATATTTTATAAAAATTATAAATTTAGATTAAATATTTTTATAAGGAAATATTATTTAACATTGTAATTTGTATCTAAAAATTTTTCCAGTGCATAAATCAAGCCAATTGAGCTATTAGTAACGGTAAGCTTAACGTGTTACCACGCTTCCACACCCGTCCTATCAACGTCGTAGTCTACGACGGCTCTATAGGAAGAACTAGTTTTGAGGTGA
>Ga0214921_10000863_pt1 | contig 53889 bp, 66 predicted proteins | sample LL1505_MetaG_FD_177992 | JGI IMG/M metagenome (GOLD analysis project Ga0214921, IMG submission 177992) | Freshwater microbial communities from Lake Lanier, Atlanta, Georgia, United States - LL-1505 | ecosystem: Environmental > Aquatic > Freshwater > Lake | place: USA: Georgia | collected... | reverse complement strand
ACGAATGTAATCTTCGCTTTCACTGCTCCAATCATTGCCAAGTTTATCATCACGCCACTCTAGGAAATCATTCTGCATTCGCTCACGCAGGCGTTCAACATCTCTGCGGCCGTTGTAGTCGCCATCATGGAAGAATTGCACAGCATCTTCAATACTGCGGCAGCGTTCGTCTTGTTCATAGTCTGGTTCTTGTTCAGGATCTTCTGACTTGATACCAGGCACAATCATTTCAAATTCCATGCCGGCAATGGCACCTGTCCGGGCAGCTTCCCTGCGCAGATTTTTGCTACCCATGTTTATTTCAAATAGGTCTTGTTCTTCAAACAGTTCAAATTCTCGTGCTAGACTTTCTGACAAACTTACCCGGCCATCTGGTCGCAACAGTTGTGGGTGACCTTGTGCGTCAGTGACCAGGCGCATTTTGTTGGCTTCTTTGCCTGTTTGACCAGGATGCACATCCACACTCAATGCCATTGCAAAGCGCGGATCGTTGCGTTCAGCCCAGGTAGGAATGTAGCCCGATGATTCAGATATGGCTTCATGACCAAACAGTTCTGGATGTGCATCAGCAAAGTCTCGCATGATGATACCAGCCACAGCGTGTGCTTCGTTCTCTGCAGGAGAACCTGTGTCGCCTGATGTGTGATCTAATTGTTCTAGTTCGTGTTGACGGCAGTGTGCCAGTTCATGTGCTGTGGTGCGCAGGATATCCATGATGTGGCGATTGCGCAAGTTCACATGCAACACATGTTGCTCAGGAACATACATGCCAAACGAATGATTTTGTTCACTCCATGCATCATCATCGTGCAGTTGAATTTCTGGCATGCGTTCAATGCCCAAACGCTCAGCAGTGTCTTGAATGAACTGTTGTACCATGTCTTCAGTTTCATCTTCATTCAAGAACATGCAGGTTGTGGCAGCCACGCCATCTTCTGAACTGTATAGTTGTCCTTGATGGCCTTCGGCAAATCCCCAAATTTTTCTTTGCTGAGGACGGTTTTGTTCTTTCAAACTCAATTCACGATCTTGTGCGGCTGTTCTGGCTGCTCGTAAGTCTCGGATGCAACCTTTGTTGCGCAGGATCTTGAACACAATGTTTTCGCAACCAAACTCGCCATGCTCGTCCAACCCACTCTTGCGCATGGCTTTGATCTTGTCCCACAGTCGGCCCATGCTGTCAGCATTGCCAGATTGGATGGCTGAATGTATTCTAGCGTCCAAATCTTCCACTTTGGCACGAACACAGGTATCATCCACTTGAGCTCGCTTTCTGCGTGGCACTTGAATCCACTCGTTGCGGGCAACAGAATACTCGCCTTGACTCACAGGAGGTTCGTCTGCGTTTTGCACATACAGCTCTACAGGCACGCCGCCAATGGCTAGGTTATGTTCGTCGTTGTATTGGTATTTTTTGGCATTGAACAGTTCCTGATAGACTTCGTCGTCAGCAGGAAACTCTACCACAAGGTGTAGATCAATGTCGGAATATGGGGTATAGCTGTAGGCAGCATTGCTGCCTGAGATGGTTATGTCACGGACGTCAAGGTCGCCTACGCCAAGAAATTCGCGAAAATTGTCAGCAATGGCCAACAGTTTTTCGCGTACTTCGGGTAGCAATTGCTCGTCTCGACCCCAGATTTTAGGGTTGAGACGATTGTGAAACTTTACAGCATCACTCAGTTTAAAGGAATCCAGTTCGTTGATGTTCATACGAACTGTATTTACCGTTACTTGGCTGTAGCTGGTTCTTCCACAGGCACAACATCCACAGGGGTGCTAGATGCCATGATTTCAGGCTCAGTTACGTCAACTGGTTGTTTGGCTGCATCATGTGCATTGGCAATTTTAGGAGCAGCCATAGCATGCAAATCTTGGTACAGCTTGTCCTGTGTTTGCGCATCAAATACATAGGTGCCTACGTGTTTCAACAGCACACGTTTATCAATGTACACTTGACCACCTAGGTCACGCCAGTTTTCGCAGAATGTCCAGTCTTCTGAATAGTAGCGGTTTTCACGCACAGCAGTGTCAAAGTAGGTTTTCATGTACTTGTCCAGTGCAGGATCTAGACCAATATCATTGTTGAAGTGACGCACAGCAGGGTGTGCATTCAGTTTGTCAAACACCTCTTTCTTGATCAACAAGAAACCTGTGCCAGTCTTGGTAACTTCAACAAGGTTGTCTACACCTTCTTCTTGACCAGGAATGCCATTCACACACCATTTAACTGGCAGTGATTTCATGGGATACAATCCACCGATCACATCAACTTGACGATTTAACAACACCAACAAATGCCAGGGTTCCCAACCAATGTCAGCATCAATAAACATCAAGTGTGTTGAACCTTCTGTATTCAAAAACTTTGCAGTCAGAGTGTTTCTAGCACGACTGATCAAACTTTCATTAGTCATGGTTTCTACAGTCCAATCAATGCCCAGTTGTCGGCAGGTATTGCCCCATTTGATAAAACTCATGAATGTTGCTTCTGTCAGCTGACCCCCATAACAGGGCATACAGATGTGAACACGAGTGGTTTTTAGATATTCAAGGTCGACTTGAATTTGAACTTGTTGTGGCTCTGCCATTTAGATCTCCGTAAAAAAGTGTAGTATTTACGGATTATACAGCCAAGGCAAAATTTTTACGACCTAGACTCTTCCATGTAGTCAATAACGGGCTGATTTTCTCTAGCTTGATATCCAGCCTTCATGCCGCCTACACTTATTTGATTTTCACTAGTAAATGTAGCAGCCCAGCCTTGATTTTCAGCCATGGTGCCAATGGCAGTGTCTAACAGTTTGACAACATTAGCAGCTAATTTGGGATTCTTTTGTGTTGCTGGATACAAGCTCATCACAAGAGCTGTCTTGCGTTTCTCATTTAGCTGTGGCCATGCACCACGAATCTCTGTGGCAGACGTCATGCCTGGACCAAACTCCACTGTAGGCAGGTAGGCCATGTAGGCATGTTTTGCAAATGGCTCCAGTTTCTTTGCACCCATGAGTGGTTGCAAGTATGCAGGATTGCCATCTTTCTTTATGCCACCGGCTTGTGGCGGTTTTGTAGCGTCTTTATCTGAACGTACAAAAATCAATGTGTCTCTATTGGGATCAAATTGCGCAGTAATTTCTTCAGCACGAAACGGTGATTTGACCTGCACAAAATGTCCAGCATCAACACCAGCAAGTTTGGCTAGTTTTTCTTTTACTGCAAATGGAAATGGTCTAGCTGAGGTATCGTTTGTGGCCGCAACAAAAACTTCAGCATCAGGGAATGCCCGTTGTGCAGATTGATAAAGTGCTAGGTGCCCTGCATGGAAAGGATGAAATCCCCCGGGCATGATTACTACAGTGCTCATACACTGTATTTAGTGCTTACATGTGTTCTAGAAACCACAGATAAAATGGTGTAGTAAATTCAAGTGTTACAGAGCCGTTACAGCCCATTGCTCCATAAAACTTGTCTTTTGTGGGATCTTGTGTGCCATTGAAATCGTGTGCGTATTCTGCTTGTTCAGTCAACAACTGAGTAACATCAACTCCGTCAATTGACACAGTGTCAATGGTCAACATGGCATCGGCAGTGATATTGCCCTGATCATCAACTTGTGTGTGTTCTGTGGTTTTTCCCGACATCACTAGTTGTAGTTTTTGTTCAGTGTTATCAGTGTCTGGAATGTCAAATGTTACCTGACAGTTATCAGTCACATGATCTAACTTAAAAACACTTTGGCCATTTAACAACGCTTCAAAACTCAATGGTGCAGCGGACGAGGTGGTGCCTAACGTACACTGAAATTTAACAACTTCTGACATGGATTTCCTTAGTAAGTGGCGGTGACGGAATTTATAGTGCCACCAGAAAAGTTTTCAATTCTACAACGCAGCCATACAAAATTACCAGTTATTGTTACAGGATGGTAATCAGTTATTGGTGTTGTGGATCCGTCATCAAAAATAAATGTGTTAAACCAAGTGGCTGATTCTGGTAGTGTATCCAGCGTGGCGTCAAGATAAATGGTGCCTTCAAAATTTTCAACACTAAAAGTCACAGTTTGTAAGCCGCCGCGTCCGCGATAATAACTGGCTGCTTGCACAGCGTCTGATGCCCAGTCTTGACTTGACCCGTCGTAGTTACCCGAAGGTTCTCCGTAAACTGTGGTGCCAAGAATGATTTCAGTGGTCATTATGCGCGATCAGCTTCCACAACAACACCTGCGCCCGCCAGTTCTTCTGCAACTGATTGCAGGGCAGTCACAATATCATCAGTAGCAATTGCGTCTACTGTGGTATCGTCTCGGATCAATTTTGATAGTTTGATCACAACTATTTCTTCGTGTATTTTTGCCATAGTAAGTTATTTATTGCTTTTTCACTATGGGCAGGGTTTTCCTAACCATGCCCGGGCACACCATACTCAGCATGGTTTCGTATTGCAGGCTATTGTGCTCGATATAATAATAGCTTTCAGTAGCATCATTGCGCCACCAATACACCCGTGTTGGCCTAGTTTCAATATCTAAAAATTCTCGCAAACTCTTGCTTGCTGCAACGTCATCGCCCTGAGTGTTTACCCATGCAGCCAGTCGGGCCTTTTGTGTTTTGCCAAGTGATCGTCCACGAAAATAAGTTCTGTATTGGTACTGGGGATTTTTCAGCAGTATGGTATCTGGTGGCAAATTGAGTTCTGCTCGTTTGAGGTCTACAGATTCAATCCAATCGCATGTCATCAATCGACCATGCAAGCCGAGATTGTTTGTGTACACTGTGAGATAATTGTTAAAGAACACCATTTTCTTTGGGTGAGTTTCTGCTGCCAACAGTGCTCGCATGCCTTCTAAATTGTCGCGACAGCGTGTGGTAAATTTGCTTATAAATTTTTCGCCATAACGTTGGTAATGAGAATTTCTACTTTGTTCGTAATCCATTCTCATGCGAATGTGCGACTGCATTTTCTTTTGATCAAGACTGCGAATACAACCAATCTCGTCCTGCTGCCATGTCATGGCATATTCATATGTGTTGTAGTACAACGAACTACGCGATTCACTTCTCATTGTCCACCACTATGATTCCATCAGGGTTTACACTTGCAATTACTTCTACAGGTGCGTCTGCTTGAACATCAAACACAATCTGGTCATCCACAACGTCAGCAGTGATTGAGCAATCACGCAGGCGATCAAACAAGATCTTCTTGCTCAACGGCACACGGATTAGCTCGTCGATCTTGCGCGAGAGTGGTCGCGCACCCATCTTCGAATCGTAGCCTTTGTCAGCAAGTGTGTCAACGGCTGATTCGGATAGATTGAGACGTATACCTTTTGCAAGCAAACTTGTTTTGAGTTCGTCCACAAACTTAACAACAACTTTCTTGATTGCAAGAGTGTCCAGCTTGGAGAATTTAACAATTTGGTCGATACGATTGCGTAGTTCGGGCTTGAAAAACTCTTTGAGAGCTTTGTCATCCTCACCAGTCTTTTCAAAGCTGCCAAAGCCAATGTTATTTGCTTCTGAATCTCTCGCTCCTAGGTTTGAAGTCATGATGATAATGCAGTTCTTGCAGTTGGCTTTTTTGCCATTTGAACTGGTAATAACACCTTCATCTAGCATCTGCAACAAGATGTTGGTAACGTCGGGGTGAGCCTTCTCTATCTCATCAAACAATATTACTGAGAAGGGATTCTTGCTGAGATCGGAGATTAGTTTGCCACCACCAACGTTACCATCTTCAAACCCCACATAACCTGGGGGAGCACCAATAAGGCTACTGACTGAATGACGTTCTTGGAATTCACTCATGTCATACTTGAGTAGTTTCATATCCAAGTTATCAGCCAACAATCGTGCCAGTTCTGTTTTACCTGTACCTGTAGGACCCAAGAACAAGAAACTGGCCATGGGCTTTTTCTCGTTAGCAATGCCAGCAAAGTTGATGTACACACGCTCTAGCACACCATCCACTGCTGAGTCTTGTCCATACAACTTTTGCTTGATACTGGATTCAAGATCCACAATCTTGGCTGAACGCTCGTTTTGCAGTTTGTCTGTGGGCACACCTGTCACACGAGTCAACTGTTCTTCAATTAGGGCCTTGGTAATTAACACTGTGCCTAGGTCTTTCACACGCTCACGTGCGCAGGCCGCATCAATCAGGTCGATTGATTTGTCGGGATTCTTTCGATCATGTATGTATCGGTTGCCCAATTCAACTGCCGCAATCATTGCTTCAGTTTCAATCAGCACATTATGAAACGTTTCGAGCCGGGGAGATAGACCAATAAGAATCTGCTCTGTGGTCGTAGCATCTGGCTCATCAATTGACAAGCGGTAGAATCTGCGCATGAGTGCGCGATCTTTCTCAAATGATTCATAGTATTCTTCCCAGGTGGTCGATGCCACAACTTTTAAATTGCCTTTGGTAATAGCAGGCTTTAACATGTTAGCAAAGTCTAATGAACTGTTAGACCCTGAACCTGCACCGCGCATGGTGTGTGCTTCGTCAATGAACAAGATACATTTCTTCTTGGTTTCAAGAGCAGCTATTACTGCTTTGAATTTTTCTTCAAACTCACCGCGATACTTTGATCCTGCCAACAGAGAACCAATTTCCAGGCTCCACACTTCGTGATCCTTAAGAAACTCTGGCACACGACCAGCCACAATTTCCTGTGCTAGTCCTTCCACAATATGTGTTTTGCCCACACCAGGATCGCCTACCATCAGTACGTTGGCTTTGAAACGGCGTGCTAGTGTGGTTACCATTTCTTGTACTTCTGTAGCTCGCCCAATCATGGGCTCCAGACGATTGCCGCGAGCCGCACCTGTAAGGTCTGTGCAGTACTCAGTGAGTATTTCTGTGGCCTGTGCTTGACTCAGCTTGGCGTCTGAGTGAGTGTAGGTCTTTTGCCAATGATCCACAAACTCCTGTTTCTTCACACCATACTTCAACAAGAAGTAGTGTGCATGACTGTTAGTTTCTGCCATGATTGAAAGATACACATCAATCACCGTGAGTGTTCTGCGTCCAGTAAACATGACCTGTACATTGGCACGATTGAAAATGCGTTCCAGTGCAGTGGTCTTTCGAGGTTGCACATCTGCGCTCTTGCTTACAATAGAAATCAAGCTGTTGAGGTAGCTGTCTACTTCTTGATCCAGCATACCAGAGTCGGTGCCAAATTTGTCCAGAGTTTTTCTAAATGGCTGGTGCCGTATCAGGGCCAACAGCAAATGTTCTGTGGTCACATATTCGTGACTTTTGGAACGAGCCAATTCAATGGCGTCTTCTACGATACTTTCGAGTTCAGAATGTTGTGACATGGGCATGAGTTAAGTTGTTACCTTGTGTATTGTAGCACATTGTTGTGAGCAATGCAATACTCAAAATATTTATTTGTGATGCTTTTGGATGGCTTCACGAATTTCTGGGGCAATGTTTACAGGCAATTCGGTTGATATACGAACAAAGGCATCACCTTGTTGGCCCTGACGATCGGGCAAGCCACGGCCTTTGAGTCGTAGCATTATGCCAGGCTGTGTACCTGATGGCACAGTCATGGACAATTCATTGCCTAGCAAATCTCTAACTCGAATGTCCGCACCCAATATCAAATCAAACACATTGATTTTGCGATTGGTAATCAAGTTTAGTCCTTGCCGTTCCCAGTTTGGATCTGGTTGTACTCGATACTGCACCACTAGATCTGCACCACCTGGGCCCAGGCCTTGGTATTGCACATTGTCCCCGTCATTGATACCACGTGGTATTTCTATTTCTACTCCCTGAGCACCTTGTTGCGTGCCAATGGTCACTGTGCGTCGACCACCCAATGCAACGTCAGCAAGACTGATCCAAAGACTCATTCTCACATGGCCACGACGAGCTTGCTGTTGTGCAAAGTTCTGTCCAAACATGCTTGAAAAAATATCATTCATGTTGAAGTTTGCGCCATTGGGGAATCCCGAAAACTGTGGGCGTGGATTGTTGTACTCAGCTCGTTTGGCTTCATCGCCCAGAGTGTCGTAGGCAGCTTGTATCTCTTGGAACTTGGCCGTGTCGCCGCCTTTGTCCGGATGATGTTGGCTGGCTAGCTTGCGAAAAGCTCGCTTGATTTCATCTGCTGTGGCAGTTCGGGCAACACCTAGTGTTGCGTAGTGATCGGTCATGAAAAAGGCCCTGTATGTTTAATTATACAGGGCCCAGTACCAGTTGTCAAATTAACGAAACTTATTGTAGTAGTCCCAGCACCACCAACCTATGCCAGCAGCTACTAGAACAAACAATAACCATTCCATTACTTTTTCTCCGGCACCTTGGTGCCATCTAGTTTTTTGTGCTGTTTAACTTCTTTACAGCTTTGCTTGGTCTTGCCTGTTTTGGGATCTTTTACTTCCTTGCCGTCTTTTTTAACGTCAACGCAGACTCGTTTGGTTTCCTTAGGCTCGTCAGCAATTGCTGGCAAACTAAGAATTAATCCTGCTACAAATATTACATTTTTCATTTTAATTTTCCTTTTGGTTATTAGCGTTCTGGATAGTCGGTGATAACTGGCGGAGCTTTTTTGCCACCAAACCCAATGGTTACTTCGGTAAATCCACCTGCTGGCGCTCCAAACCCTGCTGAAGGTGCGCTTCCAAAGCCGCTTCCGCTGCCCAAGGGTTGTGAGCCCCAGGAGTTGGTGACTGGTGCACCAAAACTACTGGGTGCGCCTGGCTGTTGCACTGATCCCGGAGGCGTATATGTTGTACCGACATTTGATGGTAAGTTGATTCCGCCATTGTTGGCTCCTGCTAGTTTTTCTTGTGTGCGACCGTATGCGGCTAAGCCAAGCACAGCACCCATGCTGATGTGGAATAGGCCTGCACCTTGTAGTGTTAGGGGTTGCCATTGCACATTTACTCCACCGTGGAACAATGCCTGTGTTAAACTCCATAACACTGGAGCAAGCACAAAGTCAAATATACACACGCCCATGTACATCCAACCCATCATTGGACGCCATTTGGAGTTCATCCAGTCTTCTTTCTTTTGTTCACTTACAGATAATTGTTTTTGTTTTTCTGTCATGTTGGCTCCTTTTTAATATCCAAATCTTGTTTTGTACTGTGCGTACAAATTCTGTACGTCGGACAAGGTCAATACACCGTTGTAGACCTTGACAAATCCTATGTCACCAGTCTGCGCTTCTGACCCTGATGAACGACTGAACATTCGTAGGTTGTTGAAACCGCCACCGGCAGCATTGGTCACTGAATATGCGGTGCCCACTGGCTGAGAACTTGTTGCGGTGTACAGTTGTCCCAGACTGGTTGAAGTGTTCCAAGTAGCCCAGCCAAAGTGCCACACAAGGTCAGCACCTGACGCTGGCAAGTTAACTGCGTAGTTGGGGTAGAATGCGTCAGGGTTGCCATTGTAGAGTCCCATGAGCCAGTCTTTTGATGCTTCAACCTGTGTGTTCAACAGTCTACCTGAGGCTGCGGTTGAACGTTTGTAGGCCATGAACACTGTGTAACTTTGTCCTGTGGTCCAGTTGGGTCCACCATAAATGTAGTCTGCGCTGGTAGTACCTGCGCCAGTCATTCTAAACACACCACCATTGTCTGACGCCCAGGTTATTCTACTGGTAGTATTGGCCACTGATACTGTGTATCCACCTGTACCAGCCACCGTTGATCCGTTAGTGGGCACGGCCGCATAGTTGGCTGCATCTAAATCATATACCAACGTTGCTGATGGTACAAACCCGCCACCCGCGGTGACTCCTGGTCCTATTACAATTCCGGGTCCGAATACTATTGGCATATCATGTCCTTATACTTGTGTTACTTACCAACACAGGCCCGCTCACATTGCCACCACTGGCAGTGTTGAACGCCTGGTAGGCATATCTATTTGGGCCACCATGCAGACTGCGGTCGTTGCTGTAGTCTGTTGACAAGCCTGTGGTGTACAGCATGTTTGCTGTACTGGTATCAATTATCTTTTGACGTATCTGCGCTGGTGTGGCTGTGGGGTATACTTGTAACAGTTGTGCGGCCAGGCCAGCTACATTGGGACTGGCCATTGATGTTCCAGAAATACTCATTATCAAGTAACTGGCATTGAACGGATATGCTGTGGTAGCACCAAACGCATTGGTGGTACTGCAAGTGCTCACAATGTTGGTGCCTGGTGCCCAGACATCTACTCGCGGGCCTGATTCGCTAGAGCCACTTTTTTCTTCAGGATTGTCTGCGGCTGTGCTGACATTGCCCACACAGATCACGCCTTCGGTACTTGAAGGTGAACCACCACGCATGTAGAACCGTTGTCCAACCCCAGTCTGATCAAAATAGTTATTGTAGTCTAGTCCGCCAGGCACGTCAAGTGTTTGATAGTAGTTGCCTGCGGAGCCACACAGCACCACACCTGCGGCCAGTAATTCTGCTACATCCACATCCACACTGTCTACTCTTACACCAAATCGATTGGATGCATTACCAATCATACCATACGAGGGTTGTTTACTTGTGCCAGTCCAAACAATTCCGCGATAGTTTCCACCTGTGATGCTGCTAAAGGTACTGATGTAACTCCAACTCATGTTTACAACTGTGGGACGTTTGTAACCTAAAGCAGGATCTATTGGTTTGTTGTTGTGCCAACCTTTGATACAGTCAAACACATCAGTAGTTGGTATACCAGTTGTGCCACCACCATTCAAACCACTCACAGTCATTACATAGATTCTGGAATTCTTGGCGCGACCGTATGTTTTGCCTGCGGCAATACCACAACAGTGTGTGCCATGTCCGTCAGTGTCTGCGTAAAACTGCGCAAAGCTGGGCATGGTGCCTGACACCCCCGATGCTGTGTACCAGTCGATCTGTTGTACTCTAGTCACACCTGCGGCGTCAGTGAATTCAGGATGATCAACTTGACAGCCAGAATCTTGAATCACAAAGTCCACACCCGTGCCATCCAATGGATAATTGTATGTTAGTGTGCCAGACGCACCAGGAGCATTCATGGTAGTTGAATTCAATCTAAACAAGCCCCAGTTGATGCCAAGGTTGTTGGCAGGGTTGGTGCCGGGACTTTTGTAGTACAAACCAGTTTGCGAAGAACTTGGTGCAATTTCAATGTCAGTTCTAAACTCAGGCGGTATCTCCACGCAATACACTCTGGGGTCTTGTCGCAGTTTGTCTGCTTCGTCATCAGTCAATTCATACCAACACTGGCGTAGACTGGTGGGACGTTCATTCACAATTGCCACTCCGCGTTGGGGCACGTAGACGCTGCCTGACCCGTCAGTTTCTATTTCTTGCCAGAACGCATCATAATCAATGCCTTCATTTAGTGCTACGTTATATGTGGTCATGTTAAATTATGTTGGCCCAGGCGCCATTCTCATAACCCTGGAACTTGTTAACGGATGAATTGTAAATCATGTCACCATTGGCTGCAATTGTGTTGGCAATTTGTGCTGTGGTCAGGCTGGGCAGTCTAAACGTGCCACCGCCAATCACACGCACTGAGGATACAGCTGACAGATCCAAGTTTGTGGCTGAACTCAGTGTGGGTGTGCCTGCGCCGCCACCTATAAAGTTGCCAGCCGTGACATTGCCTGTGGTTGAAATAGGATTTGATCCAAAAGCAGCCAAGTTGGCTGCCACATTGGCATTGCCATAACTGGTAGCAATACCAGTTAGTGCAGAACCATTGCCCACAAAGAAACTGCCAATTATGTTGGCTCCAGATGTAATGGTTCCTGTGACAGAAATCAATCCTGTGGTGTTAACGTTGCCAGCTTGTACATTACCTGAGGCACTTACTGTTACGCCTTGTACCAAGGCTACAGACGTTACATTGCCACCACGCACATTGCCTGTGGCCAGTACACCTGATGCTGTGTTAACGTTGCCAGTGGCTGTGACCAAGCCGCCTGTGATCAAGTTGCCGCCTGTGATGTTGCCTGTCACAGAAGAAAAATATGTTTTTAAGTTGCTGCCTGAAATCTGATAGGTGACTCCACTGCTGACCACTGGCACAATGGCCGCATCGGTCATTGCGGCCAGTGAAGTTAATTGTGATATTTTAATGGGCATGAGCTTTCCTTATTCTGTAATAATTTCGTCACTGGGTGGCGAATTTGCCAATTCTGTTGTTATGGGATCGTCCGACTCGGTAGTAATAGATGTGGCCGAAGGTGTGGGCGGCGCAACTGCAACACTTATGCCCCCACCAATGGATATGCCCCCACCAATTGCTAATGGCATTTAGGCTCCCAACACATGCAGTGCATGTTGTGTGTGCTTGATGCGATCTTCCAGGCCCAGGTAACCACCATTGATAGCCCGGGTTAGACCTTTTGCGTCATTTGCGTCAGCAAAGCGATTTAGATTGTTTTGTTCCCAATACCAGCAGGCACTCTGCGCCGCACCTTCAAATGTGGCCAAATAATCTGCTGCGTCTTCAACTGAGATGCCCAAGCTACCAGCAAAGAACGTGTAGTTGTCTTTGCCAGTGAGCTGAATCAGCCCACGCCCACAATAGCGCCAGCCATCGCCTGACGCTTCGTCGCCATTGCCCATTCTGTTGCCATAAGCACGGTTGGCAATCCGTTCAGGCTGCTTTTCATACTGGCGTGCAATTTCCATTGTGGGGAACAAGCGTGGCCAAGTTTTTGTTAGACTCTCAGCACGATAGTTAAGATTTTCCTTGATAAAAACAAAATTTCCTGACTCATGTGCGCATTGTGCAACGAAATGTGCCACACGTAGCGGAGTGTTGATTTCGTAATCATCCAGCAGCTGATCCAGTGCTTCGTGCCAGTGATCAATGTGAGGATTCTTTACCATTTGTTTTAGTTGTTCTAGTGATAGTATGCTCATTTTACACTTTCAAATAATATTTTTTGTTTTGAGTGCCATTCAATCCATGCGTCTAGTTTGACTGCACACTCGTAGTACGAAGTATAGTTTTCAGTAACAGTGCGTGCTATGTCACTCAAGGCTGCATCATCATTTAATTTTTTAAGATTGGGACAGGGTTCACTGACCAATCGTCCAGGGGCAGGGGGAAACTTGGCAGCAACAGGCACCACAGTGCTACATCCAGTGGTGGCCAATATCAGCATTACAACAATTGCAAATATAATTAAACTAGAAACAAGTTGTTGATCCTGTTGATTTTTCATGTCAGCAGTTCCATTTACGTAGTGCTAGAGCTTTTCTAGTGGGCTTGCCATTGGGCTTTTTCATTGGGCCTTTGACACCTGACATTCTGGCACAGAATGATTTGCGTCTTTTTGATGCCTTGGAGCCTTTCTTTAGTTTTGAAGGTTTGGTGGTCACGGCCATTTGTAATTTTGATCCTGGATTTTCTCTACGATATGAGGCCACACCTTTGGCGTTTAATCCGCCTTTTTTGCTCTTGCCTTCTTTACGTCGCCAGGCTGCTGTTTCATACAGCACATTGTCCGGCATGGCTTCAAACTGTTCCCACACTAGATCTTCGCTCACACGATTTTTCACAGCCATTTCTGCTACCAATTCTTGCATGGCTTCAAACATCTCGTCCACTTCAGGATCCACTTCGTCTGACGCTTCTTCCGAATACATGTAGTCCCACACAGCAACTAACATTGACTTGGCCACAGCAATCTTTTCTTGGCACCATTCTGGCAGGTTATCACCGCTTTGAATTAAATCGTCAATGCCTTCTACAGCACGTTGGAGTGTTTCTAAGTTGTTGTCAGCCATGCCTGCTTCGTCGTCATACTCGCCATTGTAGTCTTCCGCTACACCTTGCTCACTGAATCGCTGACGATAACTGTTGGGATTCATTGACGATCTAGAACCAACCACAGCATTACCTTCACCACTCAGCAACAAATCATACATGAGTTTGATTACCTTTAAGGGACTGTTCATTCTTTCCAGTGCATTTTTAAACCACTCAACTTTTTCTGGTTTCATTGGCTTGGCACTGGGCTTGCTGATCAATGCCAGTGCCTGTGCTTTCAACGTGGCTAAGTCTCTGATTTGTTCAAGACGTTTTAGATCCTCAATATCAAAGTTGTAATCAGCTTTGCCTTCCGTCACTGTATTCAGTTGGCCACTAGGCCAACGAACTTGTATCTTTTTAGACGGATTCTTGTCGGCCAATGTTTTTGCTCTTTGAAATGCCACATTGCTTGTGAATTCTTTCCAAGGACGACCATCAATTATAATCATAAACATACCTTCTGGTTCACCTTCACCACTTAAATCACGCTTGGGTCTTGTAAACCCTGTTGTATTTGAATGATAATTATTACCAGCTTCCGCCACACCTTGCTTTTTGACAATTGCTTTATAGGCATTGACAATGGCTCTTTCAAATTGTTTATCGGAAATATCACTCCCGGATAGTTCAGCATAGTATTTTGGATGATGCTTGTCAACTAAGTTGACCATATCCCTAAGACTTACAGATTCATCTGAGCCTTCCGCCACATCTTGCTTTGGCTTTTTACCAGCCTTTTTCATTGCGATGGCAATGGCTGCTTGTTGAGCAGGGTTGGCTGCTTCTAGTACTACGTCATTTAGTTTCATTTTTTGGTGCCTCCGCTGCACGATTTATAGTGGTAATGAATTCTCGGGGAATTTCACACTGTCCACCAGGTGCAAATTTTACATCGTACTTGACTATTTCTCTGTCAACATACTGTATGATGTCTTGACCTCTACGAGTGATGTATTCAGTTTTCTTCACAACTCGTTCCACAATCTTTACATTTTCCCGTGCGCTTTCAGCTTCAGCAATCTTTAGTTTTTGTTCCACTTCTGCCACACGCTCGCGCCATTCTGCTTCCACGGCATAACCGCCGCGAAAGTACACACCCAAGACCAACAGTGCAATGCCCAGGAACTTAAAGGGCAACTGATATTGCCACACTAGGGGAATACGATGCGCAAAAAATCCTGCTATAACAAGCACTAGGCCTGTCAATAACAGGATGTTACAGAACCATAAGATCAAGGCATCAGGAAGAAAATGTAAAATCCACATGCCATTATTTAGTTGCGCCCCCAGGATACCCGAGCCCAGGCCCGTTCATGCAACCAATACAGCACAGTATTCACACCCATTTGCACAAATGCAATGACCGAGCTAACTCCAAAACTACCAGTAATTAAATACGCAATGGTAAATGTGCTGGCACTGCCAGTGATGCGCCAGGTCAGAGTTTTTACTAGACTACGGCCATTGCTGTCGGTCACTTTAATCCTAATTCTTTTCGAATTTTTGTGGCTGAAATATCAGTGATAGCATCGTCGAATGATTCTTCACCTGCTGAATAGCCCACGCCGCGACCCCAGCCAATATGCACAATGTTGGGCACAACTTGTATTTCGTATTGGCCTTGATACAGCGGATCTAAGTCACGTCGAATAAATGATTTAACTCGTTCCACTTCAAAAGGATTAGAACCCTGCCAGCCCTGTACGTCACGCACTTGAATAACAACCTGTCCTGTGCGTTTTAACAGTCGTTCAAACAGCGCACGATGTCCGTCATGCCAGGGCTGCCAGCGACCCAGCATTTGCACAGTTTCGCGTTTCCAGTCAAAAGTAGGGCGCCGACGATTGTCAATAATGTGCTCTTTAATAAAGTCTGCCCATTTCTCACAGTTCTGTTCAGGCACGCGGAAGTCGTACACTTCAGGCTCCACAAACATGGCATTGGTATCAGCATAGCGACCTTCACGGATGGTGTCTACCCAGATGCACCAATCTGCTTTGAACACATTGCGCATTTCCACCAAGGGCGCCACAAAGTCTGCTATCATGTAGTCATATGCTGTGAGTTTGTCTGCTAGTTCTCGCATGCGTTTGGCTTGGCGAATGCGCCCAGACTCTGAAAAGTCCCAGTCATTGTACTGTTCGCGGATTTCGTCTGCGTTCAGCCAGCCTACCTGTTTACCAGCTGCTTCTAGCTGTGCTTTTAATTCCCGTGCCAGTGTGGTTTTACCCGAGCCTGGCAGGCCCATGATCAAGATGCGTTGTGGCATAGTGTGTCCTTTGAATTATTTACTAGTGTGCTCTGCACCCTTATAATATCTGCAACCCAGCCATTTTGCACCATTTCAATGGGATGGCATTCACCGTAGTATTCATTGCTGATCCAGGCCTCGTGTTCCGCATCATAGTCAAACCAAGGGCTGAATCCCAGCACTAGATTCGTTCTGTCTGCGTGATCAACACCATGCACTCGATGGGACTGATTGGTGTCCCAGGTGTAGGCCCGGCCCAATTTCAAATTGATATCCTCACCGCAGTACTGCAAATAATGGTCAGGTGAATGAGTTAGCGGTATGTTTATTCTGACATTTTCATAAACAGGCTCGTCTTTGTGCAGTAGATATTCAGGATTTGCACTGTCTCGAGCATGAGCACGAATCACACTCAGTCGCGATCTTATTAGGGTTCTTGGAAAATGACTCAACAAATCACCAAATTGTTCCAGTGCCACTGTGTTGGGTTGATTGAATGCATAGCTGTCATAGTATGAATTTTTTAGACGACCGCGCAAGGCCAGCCAAGTGCGCACGTTGCCATAAAAAAATGATTGATTGTTAATAAAACTTGAACCCAGAGTGGAATTGAATTCTGTCACAGCAGGATCACGTATGTGGGGATTGTGTGTCAAACTCAGTGACTGATATGAACTGCGTGATCGTCCTTGCCTGCTCAACCAGCCGTAACTGCCATACAGTGTGAGAGCCCGGTCAGCTGCTTGTTGCAGTGTGCCAATGGGATAATTTAACTCACACTCATGCACTTGATTTGCTGGCTGGGGCAGGCGTCGAAACAGTCGATCAATGTTGGTGCGTAATTTTATGTATGAAAACACTGAGAGAAAAGGCGGCACATCAGCTGTGCGAATCACAATCTTTTTCCTGGTCATTTGTTTGCTTTTAAGCTATTTAAAAATACCTCAGTTACAGGTGTTCGAATTCCAGTAATTTGCAGTGTGGCCCGGGGCACATGTCCTGCATTGGCAGTGGCGTGTGGCACATGATGCCAGTCAAATGTTGACACATTGCCAGCCTGCCACCCACTCCACATGTAGTTACCATAGTTCCAAAAATGACCCTGCTGCCAGTCTGTGAGTTGCACAAAATATCTCACCACTTGAGCAGGGTCCGCAGGCATCCATTTTTCCAATTTATCCAAGTGCAGATTCCACACTTGTCCTGGATACTGCACATGTATGCGGGCCATTGAATCTTCAAGGCCAAATTGATCAGCAATTGACTGAAATACCGGTGCAATATCATATGTCATATTGGTCACAGTATAGTCTTTTGCCATGCCATACGATTCCAAGTCGTATTCTTCCTGATCATGTTCTTGTGAACTGCGTGTTTTTTGATCGCCGGGTTTGCCCCGTGTGCGCCAGGTCACGGGCTGTGAAGCAGAAATGGCCTGTTGTAATTCTGTATGCCAGTTGGGCTGGATATGCCCTAACTGTTCTACTGTGTCCCATTTTGGATCCCATTTTGTTGTGTCAAAATGGTATTTGCTGCGAGCACGAGTTGTTTCCCAATTTGATTTCATATTACTGTTACCTTTATGTCAGACGCAACATAGTCTTGATAGTATTCTGTTGCTGGTGTTTGAATACCTAAGACTCTAGCCAACTGTCTGTTGGTTTCTACCACATGACTTGGGTAATCTCTTGCGGCTTGTCTATTGCCACGATTTTCGCGAGCAATTGCCGCAGCCATTTCACGCAGGTCTCGGTAGTAATCCCTGTAGAGAGGATATGTTATTTTGAATTCTCCACACTTGACCCACCAACCCAGGCAAGCATCATCTGACCGATCCACCAGCACAATGGGGCAGTCAGGCCATGTTTTTTTAATATAGTCTATGTGGTATCCAAACACATGACTTTTGATAATACGTACACCTGTGCCCGAAAATGGCGCATCAAATTCTGCTTCGTTTTGTTCTTTAGTGTACTGATCCAGTCTTTCAAAATGATCACCAAATTCCATGGCTGGTCCCCAGTACACACCCATGTGCAATAATTCCATTTTACCTGTGGCATCATGCCGATATGTTCTTGCTTCACTGTAGTCTGAACTATCTACGTCAGGGCTGTAATAGATATTCTTGACCACGCTTGACCATTTAGAGCCCGGGGCTCCACTTACAAAAATATATTTCATTCTGGTTTTATCCTTCTAGCAATGGGTTGCCAAGTTCTTTGCAATTGTGTCATGGCAGCACGTACTCCCGCTGGCGAGTGTTCTTCGGGTGTGATGTACATCATGTTTTCACGAAACTTTTCCCCAGCTTCTGCTGAGCGTATGGCCGGCACAAACTGTTCTGCATACCATTTTTGTATGTGTTCTGGTGTGCCTGGCGGCAGCACAAGATTCCAACAGCCGTGTATGCTCAGCCCTGGTGCGGCACGACTCATTAACGGCGCAGTTTCTAGGCCAGGCAGTGTGCGTGTGTCAGCAATGCCAATCAGCTTGAGTTTGCCGGCCAGCACATGCGGATAGCCCACAGCCACTGGAGTAACGCCAAATTCCACATGCCCGCCCATGACATCTAGCAAGGCTTGTGCAGGGCCTTTGTACATCACAGTTTCCACACGATCGCCACCAGGTACCCGTAGTTTGTCCACTAGATATTCTACTGCTAACTTATGCCCACCTCCCCCAATGGCAAAAGTAACGGGCCTTTCTTTCCGGCGAATGGCAGCAATCAATTCATCGGGTGTGTTAATTGAAGACTTAGGCGCGGCCCAAAATGCTAGAGGTGATCTAGCAATGTTGGCCACTGGTTCTAGATCCATGGGATTGTATTTTGCAATCTGCGGATACCACACTTCAGGCGTGACCCAATTTGATTGGCAAGCAGGCACACTCACTGTGTGTCCATCTGCTGGTACTGTGACAAAATGATTAATGGCCAAATTACCGTCTGCACCTGGGCGATATTCAGAATTGAATTTGGTTCCGGTTTGTCGCTCCACAATTGACGCCACAATTCTAAATGATATTTCATTTCCAGCACCGGGTCCATTGGGAAATATAACTGTGACTGGGCGTGTGGGTTGCCAGGCCCAGGCAGTAACAGGCAACAGGGCTGCCACAATGAATTTTTTCAGCATGGTTGATTCTCCTTTAAATACTGTGTAAAATTTAACTTATATATCAAAAATTTCTATGAACACCAAAATTTTCTCCCTAATCACAAAAAATTTACACTTGGCATTTAATTTACCCAAGTACCAGCAGATTGCTGCTTCAATAGGACCTGCTACCGTAGTAGAAGACCTGCCATGGACTCCGGCACGCTACAGAAAGTTCAAAGACGCTGTGGCTGCAGAACTGGCCCTGCCCTGCGACTATACAGGTACACTGGAACAAATTACAGCTGATCTGTCAGAACGTTACACACATAGATTCTTCAGTGAGATATGGCGCCCACGCACAGGCGAATATGATCACTCGGGCTGGGCACTTGTGGAAGAAATTAATAAATTAAATCCTGAACGGGTACTAGATGTGGGCTGTGGATATCATCCATTTAAGGGCCGCATCCACAATTTAATTGGCATTGACCCCTACAATGATGCAGCTGATTACGAAGTAGACATACTAGACTACCGGGTCAAGCCTGAAAGTTATGATGTGATCATTGCACTGGGCTCAATTAATTTTAATAGTCAAGACGAAATTCAAGAAAGATTTGGTCATTGTGTGGCGCTATTAAAACCCGGCGGTAGATTTTACTTGCGAGCCAATCCGGGCCTGCCACACAAGACAGGGCCATACGTGGATATATTTCCCTGGACCTTTGAAATAGTAAATGAGTTTGCTGAACGCTACAATTTGCGATTAGAAACGTTCAAAAAAGAGCCCGCTGAATTGGGGCGTCTTTATTTTGTTTACAGCAAGCCAGCAGCGGCTTGAAGTTCGCGCAGGTCGCGCTTGACTGCGTGAATTTGTTTTTCTGGCAGGCCAGCAGCAGCACGCCATTCATTTAGGCCTTGATCTGTGCTTTTTCTATAGGCGTCTGGAGTGAGTGGAATAGTATTGGCAAATGCTTCTTCGTTCCATTCAAACTTGCCGTCCTTGTAATGCACCATCCAGTCGTCAGGTTCATATTCTGTAAGTGTGGAAAGATCATCCAACAGTGTTTGCACATGTTGTGGAGCTGAACTGCGTCTGCGTATTTCCAAATAAACCAAGTATCTGTTGGGTTTGATTTCGCCAGGCGAACGATCAGCATCTAACACAAAATCATAGCCTTTTTCAAACCACGCCACAAGATCCTTGGCAGCGGCCTTGTCACGCACAAAAAAGCTCAGCACAATGATGTCTTCGTCGTCGCCCATTTTTGAGCTGAATTCATCCACGTGAACAGTGGGCTTCATTATGCCGTCAAGGTCACGATACTGTAGACCTTCAAGCAGAGGGCTGTGAGAGTTGTTGTTGTGCATCATTTGCTTGTGAATCACTTTGATTTGCTTCTTGGTCTAGATCCTGCTCGTAAGCATCATCTAAATCTCCGAGGTCAATGTCCTCGTCTTCCATTTCAATGGAACCTGTACGTATTTCGCTCATTAGCGCCTTGGGCATGACTATTTCTACCAGCCACACTTCACGTTCCATGATCTTGGCTTTTTTGGTGCCAGCTCGATAGTCCGACGGGTCTGTAATTTTGATGGGAATCTTGATCTTTTGCCGTTTGTACTTTACATCGCAATCAAATGGCAACAAGCGTCGGCCACCACGTGGGTCGGGCATGAGTTTTAGAGGCCACATGAAAATACAGCCCACTGTGTACTTGCCAATGTCCGGGCCTTGTACCAGTTCGCCAATGGCCCAGTTTTTAAATGCGTAGATATCCAATTCGTCCAGCACACGTTCAAAATCCAACAGTGTGGTCAAACTGCCGTCGCTCATGTAGATGTCGCGAATATTGTCGGCCACTTGCCAATAATCTTCGTGATTTTTAAACAGTTCTTTGTCGTTGATGCCGTGTGCGTTCTTGGTTTGCATGTGATTATTTATGGCAAAAACACTGTGTTGTGGTTTTTGGTTTTATGATGCATTGCTGCCTTTGACAGCAGGATATATTGTGATATTTTGCTCGGTTATAGTGGGGCAAAATTTGCACTGTGCAATAGGGTCATCTAGTCGTGCCAACCAGTCCACAGCAGGCCCTGGCCAGTCATCCACTGTCAGCGGTCGATAGCTGTTCAACAGCAGTCGATCTTGGTCGCTGATTGCTAGATTGTGTTGTTGGTCAAATTCGGGCATCAGGGCCACTGGCCCGCATTTGTACAGTCGGCCACGAATGAAATGATAGCATTTGTACTGCGCAAACCCACAGCCCTGATGTGCTTCAATGGGGTCCGAATTTCGCAGTGTGAATTGCCCTTGACTGTTTTTGTACACTGCTGCGTCGTGAAAACTGTTGGCCAGGTGCATGCGAACCAGCACATTGTTCACATCTCTCACTGCGTAGAGAGCATGATTGTCAGAGTTGTATTTGTGAGCAACATTAATTGCTGTGCCATATTCTTCGTTGATTGGCTGTAAAAAACTTTTAACACCGCTTCTTATTTGATCAAAATGGTCCAGGTTGTGCAGGCTTATTTCAATGTTGCCGCAGGCCATACCGTTGGCAGACTTTATATTGGCAAGAGCATTGTACAGTTTTTCATTGGATTTCAACTGCAATCCATTTGAAAGAATCTGTATGTTGCATTTAAAAATATCATTTAGTCCCACTATCCATTCTGGGAGAGTGGGATTTAACGTAGGTTCACCGCCCAGGATCACGATGTTTTTTAATTCAATATATTCACTCCAGCGACGATAAGTGTCAGCATAGTCACTCCAGCGTTGCCACCCTGTGAACTTGTGATTGTTAAAACGATTGCAATTTTCACATGTCAAATTGCATACGTTGGTAATGTAGAATTCTACTTTGTTTTCAAATGTGTATTTCAACGCAATTCTGCCTGGTCAGTATTTAGTGATCAAATCAGTATAGATCTGTCCACATATCTAGAAGTTTTGTGAACCGTAAATAGGTTTGTCCATCAAGGACTAAAGGAGTATAGAAACTTTGAGCAGAAATAGAGCAGCGAAAGCACAAGCAAAACGTATGAATCAGGCGGTAGAAAACACCATTAGCTTTTCACAAGCACCCAAAGCGGCACAGCGCAGAGTAGAATTGATCCCTCGAACACGAAATCAAGAAGCTCTTGTGCTGGCTCTCCTGGATCCTGATCAACATATTGTTGTCACTGCTGGACCAGCTGGTACAGGTAAAACTTACCTAGCCATGTTGGCCGCAGTAAAAGCACTTAAAGAAGGAGTATGCGATCGCATAATACTAACACGACCTGCCGTTGAGGTAGAAGGTGAAAAAATAGGATTCTTACCTGGCACTCTTGAAAAGAAAATGGAGCCATGGACAAGACCTTTGTTTGACGTCATGCGGGAATTTTACCGCCCGGCAGACATTACGGCCATGATAGAAGAAGGTACTGTCGAAATCTCGCCACTGGCATTCATGCGAGGTCGAACCTTCAAGAACAGTTACATAATCGCGGACGAAATGCAAAATGCAACTCCCGCACAGGCCAAAATGCTGATGACTCGAATAGGGCAAAATAGCAAGATTGTGATCACAGGTGATGTGGAGCAAGCTGATCGTAGCACTGTCAATAATGGACTATTGGATCTGTGCAATCGCTTGCAGAATCACAATGTGAATGGTATTGCTGTATGTAAGATGGAAGCCCGGGATGTGCAACGTCACCGGATCATTGGGTCAGTGTTGAAACTCTACGCAGATTAGGAGGTGATTATCGCGTAGGTTTCCCGCCAATTTGGATAGGGCACTTTTTAGTGCCTTATCTTTTTTAGATTGTTAGCAAAGTCTGCTGAAACAGTTATTTTGTTTTGATATTGAGTTTGAACTTGTTGCAGACTCTGCAACACCTGATGATAGGTTTCGCTTGATCTATTCATCACATTGTTTTCACGCCACCAGCTGGGAGTCCAATGCCCCCAGTCCAGTAGATTGCTGTAGTACACTGATGCGCTGTAGTGATTGGCAAGTTCTGCAAACTGCACAATTTCATGCCAATTGTTTTTTTGAACAACAAAGTTCAATTTCATTGGACGTTTCAGCGAGTGTATGTATTCCAATCCCTGCTGTAGTATTTGCCAATCTGCGCCTCTAACTGTTCGATATGTGTCAGCACTGGCAGCATCTATGCTGATTGACCAAGCACCTATTAGATGTTTGATATGGTGAATGAGATCTTTGTTTTTTGCTATCAGTGTGCCGTTGGTGGTGATTTTTAGTTGCAAATTCAAATGCGGATAATCCCGTAGGGATTCCAAAAACTTTATTGCACTGTGACTGGCAAAGATTTCTCCGCTGGTCATGGGCACAATTTCAATTGGGTGATAGGGATTGTCTAAGCCCCATTGGCGTATCTCTTGATACAGTTCAATTTGTTTTTGTATTTTTTCTGAGTTCTTTTCAATGATCACGGTTTCTCTGCAACTGGCACATTTGAGATTGCAACTCAAGTCAAGATTCAGCTGTATTGTCTTAGGGAACAGTTTTACTTGGGGTATCTTGGCTGGGCGATTGGGCAGCGTGGATAATTTTGAACAGTCCCAACTACAGTAGGTAAAGTCGCCATCGACCACAGCTTGCCTTACCAGTTCAGCTTGATGATTGAGCCAAATACTCTGCAGGGAATTTTCAAACACATTGCCAATGGTATATGGCATGTGCAATTGACAGTCACACAATTGCACATCGCCATCATTGTCAATTTGTAAACTGCTAAATGGTGTTGAACAAAACTTGTCCTGATAAATGGGTTTTTTAACAGGAACGTATTTGTAGAATTTCAGCGTGTCAGCATGCATTCATTACTTATTTCCCACAATGATGCCATACAGTTCTTTCCAATTTTTAACCACTGGGTAAGAACATTTGTGATGCATGTTGTGGCCATGTTCTATCAGCACACTACGCAGGCCCATACGGTCGCCCACATCGGCGTTTTCTGGCTTGTCTTCCACCCACCAGCATCCTGAATCACGATAAGGTTCTAGTGCCTGATCTTTGTCTGCACCAGTTTCCAAACAAACCACATGTTCAAACGCTGTCATACCAAACAGTTTGCTCAGGTTCATTTCGCGCAATTTTTGTGCGTTGACATCTGAACTCAAACTGGTAATGCAGTGAAACACATAGCCATGTTCTTCATGCAGTCGTTTCACATAGTACATGGCATCGCGCAAGGGTGGCAAGAATCCAATTGCAGCTGACTCGTTAAACATCTTGATCAGCTTGCGACCTTGACTGTGTTCGATATTGTAGCGTTGATTGATTTCGTATTCAAATTCACTGCCGGGCACTTTGTTAAAGCCATGCTGTTCCATCCAGATTGCAAAAGCATACTCCCAGTTTAACAGCACGCCGTCGGCGTCAACTAAAATTGTGTGTTGAGGGTTGAAGTTTTTCATTGTGTATTTGCGCAGTTGTACTGGCATCCAGGTTGTTGTGATAGGTTGTTGTAAAATTCCACAGTGGCAGATTGATCAAGTATTTGGCTCACAGTTGTGGTTGAAATGTCATATAGTTTTTTGCTCTTGCCAAACATTGTTTTATAATAAAATCTGTGATCTTGCAAATAGCAACAAGGCACATAGTATCCTTCAGCAGAAATAAAATGCTGTTGATTATCAGCACATTTAGGCTGTAGAGATTGATCTGTAGTGTGTTGCTTCCATTGCTGTTGTGGCTGGTATCGTGCGCCTAACAATTCCTCGCTGGGCAGCAACCATTGTGTTTGCTCGTCAAATCTATCACTTTTTTCAATTTGAAATTGATCAATGTGCAATGACTCGCAGAGTTGTTGAGCCTGATCAATGTTGTTGGTATTGTAGGAAAATGGTATGTATTTCCACGCTGTCTTTGCTGACGAATCAACACAGATTTTCATTGCTTGTTCTATGGTATTCCAGTCAGCGTTGATTCTGTATTGTGTGAAATTTTCTGGCACACCGTCAACGCTAAACACCACGCGATCATTGCAATCAAGATGCCTCACCAGCTGGTGCCACCAGTCTGCGGATCTGTGGCTGCCATTTGTAATTATTGTAATATGGCATGCTCTCTGTTTGAGTTGTGCAACCAGTTGATGAAATTCAGGATGATAGATTGGATCACCGTAATTGCCACACAGAAGAACTGTTTTGTTTTTGAGATCGCAATCCAAAAACTTCATTAGAGTTGCAATGTCAATGCTGTGATTCTTCCAGCGACTGCCCCATTGTTGTATAAATCTAGTTCGAGCACATCCAGGACATTTCAAAGTGCAAATGTTTGTGGGCTCAATATGAAATCCATTAATGTTATTCGGCAGCTTGGGGCTTGACAATTTCGTATCCATTTTCCGCAAACAATCTGGTTATGATGTTTTCGTAATGTTGCATGTAATACTCTACAATTTTGTTAAAGTCCCTGGGCACCTGCACGCCACCCATACTGCACTTCACTACCTCTAGCTTTTTAAAATCAAGAATAACGTTGGCAGTGGCATGATCTCTTGTTTTGAGATTTTTTGCCACAGCCATCACTTCATCAATTTGGCCACTAGGTTTTTTATAGTAGGTTAAGATTAGATATCTCATGCAATATTACTCAGTTCAATCAAGGTAGCACTCAAGTTGATTTCCTGATCTGCACTCAATGGAATATTAACCATGCCGTTGCGTATGATCACAATGGCTTGATCTTGACGTTCAGGTGTGTCGCCCCACAGATCCAAGTTGTTGTACATCCAAGTAAACACTTCGTCTGCATCGTCCGGGCTGGTGCTTTGTGCAATCAGTGTGCGAGCCTGGCGCACCTGACCTGCTTTGAACAGTTCAACTGATTTCAGTCTCCAGTCTTGTGTGCCAAGATCTGCTTTGCCTGGAGGCAACAACGTTCCACTTTGACTGTTAGGCTGTACCAAATTCAAACACTTGCGCAGATCAGGGTATGTTGCTTTGATATACGTGTCCAGTGTGTCCAAATCAAACTCCACACCTTCTGTGACCAACACAGTGGCCACACGGGCTGTGAACTCTGTGTGATCAGTTTTGATAATGTGAAAATTTTGACAGCGACTGTGAATGGGTTTCATGATCTTGCTGGGACTGTTACAAGTCAATATAAATCGTACTGTTTGGCTGTAATCTTCCATGAGGTTTCGCAGTGCTGGCTGCACACTCTGTGGGTTCATGTAGTCAGCTTCGTCAATCAGTACCACTTTAAAAGTTCCAAATGGCATGGTCTGACAAAAAGAAATCAGCTTGTCTACCCATTCAACTTTGCGAGCTTCTTTGGATCCGTTTGCGTACATCACATCAAATTGATCCACGCCCAGTTCATTGATCAGCAGTTTGGCCAAGGTAGTTTTACCTGTGCCCGGAGATCCCGACAGCATCAAATGTGGAATCGATCCATCTCGTATCCATGCTTGTACCTGCTCACGTTGTGCATCATCCACAAACACATAACCGTCTACTGTGCGAGGACGATATTTTTCTACCCATAGCTCTTTCATTGATCTTTACCTAGATTGTTTTGTAGTTAACGTGGACCACATTTGCTTTTGATCACGCTCTAACTGTTGCTCGGCCAACCATTCCTGTTCACCAGCATAGGTTGGGCATTTGTTTAACATATCTTCTAATGCAAATTGTACACGATACAAGTCTTGTTTGCAACGCCAAGTGGTAAAACCGTCCATTTTAGGATCTGTTGTGGCCCAATAACATTTCTCAAGTTCAGAAATGATACTGTTAACATTCCAGTCAATTATCATCAGTTGTGTTGCATGTGTGTGGGTTTGGCTTCTACGTGGATAGCAGCCGAGAATGTTTCGTCTTGTGGCTGCTCATCACTCACTAGCATGATGTCTTTTGGATCTACTCTGCGCAGGGCTTTCTTGCCAGTCTCATCTTCTACTTCAATACCCCTGGTCCAACGACCATGCGCTACACACACCCATTGTCCCACTGTGACATCCTGTTGTTCAGGACCCACAGCATACACTTGCCCCCAACGCGGACGAATACCTGTGCTTTTGCCATTGTCGCTGAGCAACACAATACCACTGGTGGTAAAGCGTTCGTCAAACACCATGTCAGACACAATGACTGAATCATTCAGTGGATGAATTTGATGCTTGTTTAATTGATGTGCAGAATATGCTGGTTTCATGGTGATTTTTTGTGTGTCCGGTTGTACTGGCGATTGACCTGTGCTGTTTTGCTGTTTACAACGCCGCCGCGATCGTCAACCACATCGCCTCTCGCGTTGACTTTCATGTTGCCCACTGCACGAACTTTTTCGTTTTGCAGACGCAATGCGCCCATGTCAATTGATTTTCCTTGAGCTGTTCGATATAGACTTTTTGTCATGGTTATCTCCTAAAACAATATTTAACGCAAAAACTCCGCAGGATCTAATTCATAGTATAAACTGTTGATTTGATGCACACCCAATTTGTACAGTACAAAACTGGCTGTGCTTGATCCGCGGCCCACGCCCCAAATCAAATTGTTCTGTGTCATCACATCCACAAGATACGTGAGATAACGCAAGAGATTGAACAAGTCGCGTTCTTGAAATAGCAGTAGTTCTTCACCGCAACGTTGCAGTTCGGCATCTGTAGTGCATAGGCCAAGCACATGTTCTGCTATGTCAAGGTGTTGATACGGATCGGGCATGTACCAACGACTTTGGCAGCGATGATCATATTCCTCTGTGGGCATGGTTTCCATTAGATCGTTGTAGGCAATCAGCCGGGGTACATTGTCCAACATGAGTGCGGCTGTTTCCAAGTCTACACTTGAGTCCACAATCATACCATCAAAGCCAGATGGATCAAAGCCCCGCATGATTAGATCCACAAGATCCGCTTCATTGAATACTTGTTCGCCGTGTTTATTTTGCTTCATGCTTGCGGAAATTGGGATAGATTACTGAGTTGCTGGTGGGTTCTATACGTTCTTCGGGCCACATAAGTCCGTGTTCGTGCCAGGTACTTGGTGTGACTTTGACCACGTTGTCCGGAACAAATTCCACTTCCAAGGTATGGTGTTGTGTGGAACTGTTGTGCCACCAAGCGCCTTCTGTGATGTTGTAAGAAAATGGTCCAAGGTTGTCATCCTCATCATGCGAGTACCAAACTGAATCACCCAAGATGCTGGATATATCCAAACTGGTCACAGTCATTCGATCTTCCATCACAGCGTTGAGTTTGCAGTATAACATCATGCCAATAATTTGGTCAATGGGTACGTCAGGCAGGGTTGTGACATTGGTGCCTAGTATTTGAAACATTTCGGCCTTGTCTTGATCTGCTGGCCCAAAGAACACAGTGTCAGCCAGTTCGTGATACACAAAGCATTTGAGTCGTTCTAGCGCAATGTTACTGTTGGCAGCTTCTGTTGTGCGTGTCAACAAACTCAAACTGATTGAGTAACTGTTAAAACGCAACCGATCTTCGTAGTACACACCTGCCAAGAACTCTAGATCGTATTGTAGTCGTACATTCATCCGATATTAATTTTATCTGAAAAGTCGTTATCGCCGGCAGCTTTTTTGTAGCTTTCTGCCAGGCGGCCCTGATATGCATTATAGTATGTTTCCAGGGCCATGCGTATCTGATTGGCAACATGTCCGTTGCCAGTTCTTTGTGCCATGCCCAATTTTTTTTGTAAATCACTCACAGTTTGACTCAGTTGTTCTTGAGTCAAATGTGATATGTCACCAATTAGTGGATGTTCCATAATGCATTATAACATGCATTACTATCAAGGTCAAGCCCAGTTGCCCACAGATATCATCGAACTGGTACCCAATGGGATCAATTTGATGTAGCTGTTTGGTAACACAGTTGGTGCGCCGCCTGGTGCTGCTGAATATTGGAACTGTGGTGTGATTGTTGTGGCGGCATTGGTTTTCATAATGCCTTTGAGAGTGATCACAAGGTTCTCAGTGGCCGACGTCGATGCTCCAGTTACTACCAATGCTGTGGTTGACGTGCCGTAGATTCTGCTGACAGCAGTCAATGCAACACCAGTGGATGTGGTAACATCTGCGGTGTATGTAATACTGGTCAACGCACTGGATGCATTGAACAACACGGATGTGGTATGACTGGTTGTGCCAGCTGCTCGAGTGATGTAATACACAGCTTCAAATTCATAGGTAGTTGAAGCAGCAAGACTCACTGCACTTGGAGATGAAAATACTGCTTGTGCTGATGTGGTATCAGTCAACGTGTTGTTGGACACCTGCACTCGCAAAAATTGACTTTGCAACTGCCCACGCTGACTGGCCACTGGTGTTGCATAAAACACTGTGCCGTCATATTCAAATGCACCAGCTACTGGAGTGGTCAACAATGACCCAGCTGTAAAATCCAATGCAGCCGCTGATGTTGTGCCTGCACTAGGATACATGTAACCGTTGATGTTTAGGCCACTGATATTGCCTGTAGCAGTTATCAGTCCGCCAGTGGTCAAGTTACCACCAACCACGTTGCCAGTAGAAACCACTCGTCCGCCAGTTACCAAGTTGCCACCTGCTGTGTTACCTGTAGCAGTGATATTGCCAGTGGCAGTTACTGTGGTAAAAGCAGCAACTTTGCCCGAACCAGTGGCAGTGATATTGCCAGTGGCAGTGATGTCGTCAGTGTTAATGTCAGCACTGGTAAAGTTGGTCAGCGCACGATTCAAGTCAAACAGTGTGATGGTACTGCCACCGTCTGATGTGCTAAACGCAAACTCATAGTAACCTGTGGCACCAAATGTAATGGTATTGCTCACTCCAGATGTGCCAGGGCTGATGCCTTGAATACCACTCAGCCCCAAGCTCACTACTGCTGGCAGTGTGAGAGTGTGTGCGGTGTTGGTGATATTGAACTGAATACGCATGTATCCATAAATGCCCGAAGTTGGAAAATTTTGGAATGATAAACTGATGCTGCCAGTTGTAGATATAGTCTGGTAATGTGCTGATGCGTAGTTGATAGTCAGCGCACCCGAAGTACCAGTTACAGCCACTTTGGTAGCAGCAAAGTCTTGGACTCTGGCAGCATACAGCAGATTGTCGCCCATGTTGTTGTCTAGGGTTTGTCCAGTTAAGGCTGCTTTGAGAATTGCTTTGGCCTGAAGGTCATTGATTTCGTCTTCGGCGTACTGGAAATTCTGCTTGGTGTTGGTAAAGTTATCGCGGAATCCTTGACTGTTGTTGTCTTGACCAGCTACAGGATATGATCCATCGATGTTGTTTGGGTTAATATTACTTGCCATTTTTTGTCCTTGTTAAGCCAAAATATTGGCTTTGGGAAATACGAGATATTTATCTGAGCGGTCTGATGGATCGTACATATCCACTGGTTCGATAAATTGCAAACTGCCTTGATCAAATATAGTTTCTGTGCTGACCACGGTAGTAGCAGTGATCAAAGGCAGCCATTTTACATAGTTCAGATCCTGCGGAGCATTGCCGGGTCTGTAGAGGTACGTGCCACCTGTGTATTTTTGCCCTTGCGTGGTGGTCACATAATCATTGGTTACAGTTTGAGTATACTCTGTTAGGTTTACAATGTAGTTTATGGCTTCTGCATTCATAGTTCCAGAACTAGTAACTAAATTTATTGTAGGACCACCTTGAGTGGCACTGACTGCAAATCGATTGTTACTTGCATCTATTGACACAATATAGTACAATTGATCATCACTGAGGCCACCAATCAACGCTCCAGCAAAATAAATTTGATAATTTACACCAAGCAATCCAATATCACCAGTGGTAATCCAATTTCCAATGCTGGTAGTTGCTGTACAAATTATACTTCCACCAGTATTTTCAAGATTCACAGTGTAAATGCTCATACGGTCATTGCCATAATTTGCAGTCATTGAACCTGATGCTGTGCTCAAAGTCACAGCAGTACTGGATCCTGCTGTGGCTGTAACTGTAAATCCTCCATAGTAAACAGTCATGGATCCTGATGCTGAACTCAATCCCACTGCTGAGCCGCCAAGAGTTTCACTGACCACAATTGTGGTAGGAGTAGGAACGTCAACCACATAATAGGGTTTGGGCAGGCCAGTTGCTGTGTACCGAGAAATATTGCCAAAAACTGTTCCGCTGAACCAAACTTCATCATCTATTGCAAACGGAGTACTGCTAGACACAGTGATTCGATTTGAACCCGTTGATGTGGCACTAGCGGTAACGTTGCTCACAGTTCTTACATAGTATACCTCTGTTTGTGCATTGCTATTTTCATTGTCAATGCCACCAAATGTAGTGCCGGTAAACCACACTTTGTCGCCAACTGTCATGCCTAGTGTACTGCTGCAAGTTATTAGGTTTGTGGAGGCAGTTGTGGCTGTGCAGGACTGCGCATATCCTTCATTTACTAATGGACCATAGTCATAAGTTCCTGGAATGGCTACTGCTGAACTTGTGGCACTGTCAAACCCTTCTTCGTCAAAACTGTCAATATTGTTGGACCAAGCCTGGTCAAGATCACTGTAGTCACTGCCTGGTGATCCACCGTAGCCTTCTTGTTTAACAAATATTATTACGCTGCCATCTTCCAAATACACCTCAGCATCAGGAGCAGGGAAACTGCCAATTATGACTTCGGTGGTACCATCTATACCACCTAGGGCGTTGATTTCGGCCAAGGTGCGACCGTTGACATCTGCAAATGCCAATTCAGTTGCGCCGTTCACTAGACCAAGATCAGTGTATCCAGTGGTATTCACACGATCAAATGTAGTAAGATTTGGTTGTGGCGTCCAGTCTTGTGTGGTTGTGTCCCAGTTGCGGCTTAGTGTTGCGTCAAGCTCATATCGATCAACTTTGAAGTCAATTTTGTTCAGTTGATTGCCAAAGTATTCTTCGAGATAATATGCAATTTGTTTACTACGGTTTGGTTTGGAATAACAAATCACCCAAGCAGGCGTAAATCCCAACACACGACCATTGCTTTGTTTAGAAGTCATCCAAAGTGGTAGTTTGGTAGAAATTTGTCCCACAACATCAATCACTTGATCTCTCATGTTGATCAAACTGTTGGGATATACTGATGTCAATTGTGTGCTGCCGTCTAAGGGGTCTATAATAGCATAAGGCAATGTCACAATCTTACTAACACTCAATCCATCGTTGTTCACTAGATTGTCAATGATTTTGCTATAAACTACTTCGTACACAACTTCGCCAGTGATTGGATCAACTGCTTGTGCAGTAGAAATTTCTCCAAGCACTAGATTTTTCCAATAGTGATTTAGATACAAACTTTCTACATAGGTTGAAAAACTGTCCGGGGCTAGGCCAAAAGCATGTTGATATTTCACACGAGTGCTAAGTCCAAAGTTAGGATCATCTGGACGAAATATGTAGTTAGGAACAAAAATATCTGTATTGGTCAGCAGTTCTCTTAACAATGCACGATCATTTTGTGGAGGCATGGCCAACACAAAGAGATTTTGATAAGGTTTGTTGTACTCTCTTATCACACGAACAGTGAATGTTTTAAACACAGAAATCACATCTTTTGTGCCAGTAGCTTCCATGACTACTGTTAGGTCTGCTCCAGATCCTGCACCTGTTATTGTGTATGTTGCTGTGTCAGTATATCCAGCACCTTGCTCGGTGATTGTCACAGCAGTAATAGCTCCTGTGTTCACACTCAGTGTGCCTTCTGCTTGAACAGCAGTGGCACCAACTGGAGTACTAAATTCTATAGTTGGCGAACTGTAACCAATGCCTCCACCGTTGACAATAACTTCACTGACTTTGTAGATAATTTGATCAGTATCTTCGGCATAGGCGTTTACTGTGAATGTAAACGAACTGTCCCAGGTAGTTTCTTGAACGCCCGATATGGTGCTTTGACTGCGATCAAATGTGGTTTCTCCTAGGTCAATAGCAAACGTATTAAATGTAACACGGCCTGCTATTTCTCCTGACGGCAGCAATACTAGGCCTTGGGGTAATTCATTAAACGCACCACTCTTGAGTCTGTAAAACAATTCTCTGCCGCCTCGATTCACAGCCTCAACTTTGAGCAAGCTGGTTGAGCCATTTTCTATTGATCCAAGATCGCTAGGAGTGAGCCAGGTAACTTCGGCATCAACTGCTCCTGAGATAGTAAGTGTAAACGGATACAACTGACTTTGAGGAATGTCAACTGGTACGCCTTTGAGTTCACCAGTAGCAGTAGATAACGCAATAGGCGACCCAGCAATGCTAGTGGCAATTTGGAAAGTGGTAGTGGTCGGGATGGCTACAACATAATATGTGGTACCAGCAGTGATTCCGCCGAAGCTGGTTCCTTCAAACACCACTTCAGCACCAATGTAGAAGTCTGCTCTTGCGGTACTGTTGCAAGTTATTATGTTTGTACCAGCTGTGGTTGCTGTGCAAACTACACTTTTTGCCCGTACCTGAATATTAAAACTGTAAGTTACTTCTGTAACACCTTGATCAGGAATAAAGCCATAATACCATCCTGAGTTTGGATCTAACGTTAATCCTGGTGGTAGTCCAAAACCTTGGTTGACTGAAATAATATATTCAAGTTCGTCTTTGTCGTAGTCTTGTCCAATAAATCTATATGCATAGTAATTGTCACCTCGAGCAATACCGAGGTCGCTAGGATCATAATTCAACAAGAATGGAGCACGTTCGGGAGTTTCATCAGCAGTAACAAACACCGAGTCGGCGGTGATGTATGTGTCATCAGCCACAAGGTCTTCACGATTGTAAACAAATATAGTGAATGTTCTTATGTTACTGGTTTTACCATCAGTGATTTCCAAAGTAAATTGATAGTTACGACTCACTGCCGCACTAATAAAGTCATAAGGTACCGTAGAAATAGGTGTGAGGTCGTAGCCCGGAGTTTCGTTTTCGTTAGGTGCAGGTGCAATATATCCTGAAATCAATCCACCAGTGCTTAGTCTCAATCCTGGCGGTAACTCACCAGCAATTTTTCTAATTATCACAGCTTCATTATTATCAGTAGTAGTGTATTCAATTTGCAATTCAACTCTATCACCATCATAGTATTCGCCAACCACACCGTTGATTGGAGTGCTGGTCATTGACTGACTGATACTAACTGTATAGGTACCAGTTCCGCCTACCCCGTTGATCAACCCAATGATAGTGGTTCCTACTTCAATACCTGGTCCTTTAAGACTCATACCCAATTGAACAATTCCAGAAACCAACGAAGTAACGTTTAGTGTGGTTCCCGAAATGCTGCCAATAAAGCTGGCAGTGTTATTGTCTGCAAATGCACCAGCAGGAGTCACAAACTCTGGAATATCATTCCCACTCACAGTAATTGTAAACGTTCGATCTGCAATACGGTCAGGTACTTCGATGCCATTTACCATTTTTTCTGTATATGCTCTTAGAGTAAATTTACTAGTGACATCCTCGTTAACTTCTGTGGGAACACCTTGCAGGCTGCTTACAGCTTGCGGAACTCCAGCGATCAATCCAGTGGCACTGCATTGAATACCTGCTGGCAATGTGCCAGCAATCATTCTATAATACAATGGTTCGTACAGTCTAGCTACCAGCAGGCCAGTAGCAGTAGTTAATGTTACAGCAGTGGTAGCAGTGGCAGTGGTTGCAACAGAAAATTGTGTTGCGCTGTTGATTGTCAAAACATAGTATTGGGCTAGTTGTGTTAACCCGCCAAAACTAGTACCATTAAAAACAATGACCTGACCAACTGTCATGCCAGTGGTGCTGTCACAAGTTATAAGATTGGTAGTGGCTGTGGTAGCAGTACAAGTTATTGGGTTGCCCACTGGTGGGGTAGTTGCCAACATTGACTGCTGGTAAAATACACCTTCAGGTATGACCCCTAGGCTGCCTGCTGGAGTGATCCAAGTTGGTTGTGACATATTATCTGCTCACCCAAGTAAAGCCGGTGTATACTCTAATGTTTGAAAGGCCAGTGTTAAAATAAAATGCTCCAGCCACTGGACTTGCTGGGTCGACTGTGCCAGTTGGCATGACCATGTATGATCCTGTAGCTTGTACAATTGCTCCTGCAATGGTTCCTGAACTGGTTACACTGGTCAGTGTTCCTACAGAAGTAATATTAGGTTGTGCCGCAGTAGTCACCGTACCTGCTGTAGTGGCAGAACCAGCAGATGAGGCACTGGTTGCAAAAGTAGCATTGGCTACGGTTCCAGTAACATTGGCACCTGGAATGAAAGACAAGCCAGCGCCTGAACCAATGAATAGTGCTGCCACTACGTTAGCAGAAGCTGAAATAGTGGCTCCGCTAATTACATTGGCGCCTGTGATGTTGCCAGTAGCACCTGAAGTAACAAACCCGCCACCGGTAATGTTACCAGTGACAGATAAGTTGGCCAACGTACCTATTTGTGTGATGTTGGTCTGTATTGATGAAGTTAGTAATCCGCTTACCTGAGTTGCTGAAACATTATTGGCAATCACATTTCCTAACGCTGACAAGTTGCCAGATGCTGAAACACTACCGCCAGTGATAATGTTGGCACCATTAATATTACCAGTGACCAACAAGCTATTGGCTGTTTTATTGAATTGCAAACCAGCTGTGGCATTGGCAGTATTATTGTCATTGAACATTACAAAAGTATTGCCGCCGGGTGCTGCTAAATTACCTGTGATGGTAGTACCTATAATGTTGCCCACAAACAACGGTGCAGTAACATTGGCAGCAGCAGAAATCTGACCAGTAGCAGTGTAATTGCCACCACTGATGTTTGCAGCCGAAGTAATGTTTCCAGTAGCAGTGACCAATCCCACGGTGGTTACATTACCACCAATCACGTTGCCTGTGGCACTGAGCACGCCAGATGAATACATGCTGCCACTGGTAACAATGTTGCCACCAATCACATTGCCTGTGCTGGATACTACCCCGCCGGTGTTTATGTTACCGCCGGTAACGTTACCTGTAGATGTGATTAGTCCACCTGTAGTTAAGTTTCCACCAATCACGTTGGCTGTTACGCTGACAGTTGTACCAGTGTGATTTGTAGCAGAAATATTTCCGCCAATAATGTTACCAGTAGCACTGATTAATCCAGCAGTTCGTATGTTTCCGCCAGTTACGTTGCCTGTGCTTGAAATAGCACCAGCAGCTTGTACATCACCTGTGGCACTGACTGTACCTTGTGCTTCGATGTTGCCAACAACCAAATTTCCATAATTGTTAACAGTAACAACTTCGCTAGCAATGGTAACTTGTACTGCGGCAAGCAATTTATCTGCAGAATTGTCATAACCAATAAATGCTGATCTTTCGGCGGTGGTAAAATACCAAAGTTGTTCACCGCGATCCTTGCCATCATTAACCACTAATGGTTGATTGTTTGCTGCTCTACCAATACCAATGATTGGATCCTCAACTGCTAGAGTAGTAACATTGGTATATTCTGTGTCGCCAGACACAGTGAGGTTACCAGCAATTACTGCATCGCCGCCCACAATAAGACCTGCCGAAGTCACAACATTGGCGCCATTAACGTTGCCTGTGGTAGAAATATTACCACCAATTATGTTACCACTTATAGTAAACACATTGGACGTTTTGTTAAAAGTCATTCCAGCACTGGCGTTGGCCAGGCCGCTGTCATTGAAAATTACTTGTGTGTTTGATCCAGCAACTGAAAGATTTCCAGATATGTTACCAACCACATTGCCAATAAAATTTGGAGCAGTTACGTTACCGCTTGCTGTTATAGTTCCGCTGGTGAGCAAGTTGCCGCCAGTGATATTGCTTACTGCGCTAAGGGTAGATCCAACCACAACACTGTTCACAATGTTTGCAGATCCTAGTCCAAGTATATTGTTACCAGTGACATTGCCTGTGGCACTAACTTGCCCTGCGGTTCTCAAATTGCCGCCAGTTATGTTTCCACTTGCTGATATAATACCGCCAGTGATACTGTTGGTCGAGCTGATGTTGTTGCCAGTCACATTGGCGTTAGCAATTACATTGGCACCTGTTATGTCTCCACTGGCAGTAATTGTGCCACCAACAGATACTAATCCAACAGTAACAAAGTTGGCACCAATAACGTTACCTGCTGCTGATACAGTTGCATTGGTTGACAAGTTGTTGCTGGTAATATTTCCTGACCCACCCAACGCATTGCTTACTACTAACAAATTTAAATTACCAACTGTGGTTAAACTTGAGTTAATCACATTGGCACTGAGTGTAGTTCCTGTGAGTAGCGCAGCATTTGAACTGACGCTAATGCCTGTTAATTGACTGCCGTTACCAATAAGGTATGCACCTGTAACGTTTCCTGTGGCGCTGATCGCACCTGTGGCTAAAACACTGCCTGACAAAACTGCACTGGCACCTATCAAATTACCAGATGCATTCACAATACCAGTGTTTACGTTTTGCGAAACTACGTTTCCAGATGAAGAAACCACTCCAGCTGTGGTTAAATTTCCGCCAACAACGTTGCCTGTGGCAGTGAGATTGGCCAGCGTGCCAACTGTGGTAAAACTGGCTGAAGTTATGTTGGCACTGAGTACGTTTCCAGTTAATAACGCTGCATTGGCTTGACTGACCACGCCAGTAAGTTGACTGCCGTTACCAATGTAAAATCCGCCTGCGCTGATGTTTCCTGTGGCACTAATTGCTGTGTTTGCCAACAATGTGCCTTTTACTGTGGCGCCTGTGCCTGAAACAACCAATACGTTTGCAACGTTGGCTGCACTCACACTAACTGTTGAATTTTCAACAATTTGAATGTTCGAAGTGCCGTTGGCAATACCTGAAATACCACCAATATTATAGAGTTCTGTAAAATTGTCATTGACAATTGTAAACGCTGTTCTCAGTGGTGATCCGGTGCCATCATTGGCAGTATTGCCAGTATCAATAAATTGTTGTGCCATAATCCAGTCCTAGTAAGCTATTTACCAAAACTCTGTGCACCGCTAAATACACCAGCTCGGAGTAAACAATGTCATATATCATCAATAACAGCAGAGGACAAACAATTGCTGTGGTCCCAGACGGCACTATTAACACCACCAGCACCAGCATAAATTTGGTAGGTCGTGCAGTGTCTAGTTATGGCACAGCAGAAAACGAAAACTATGTGTTTTTGTTAGAAAACTTTGCTAATGACACAGCCCCATTACAACCAATTTTAGGACAGCTTTGGTACGATTCTAGTACTGATGTTATTTCTGCATACAATTCCGGAAACACCTGGACTGCATTGGCCAGCCAAAATTATGTGCAAGCTCAAAAAATCAGTCCTGATTTTACTGGAGTTCCTACCGCACCTACAGCAGCAGCTGGTACAGCTACCACACAAATTGCTACCACAGCGTTTGTTTCCAACAGTCCACAGTTGAGTGGTGTGCCCACAGCACCCACAGCCGCAGCCGGTACAGCAACCACACAGATTGCTACCACAGCATTTGTTTCCAACAGTCCACAGTTGAGTGGCGTGCCCACAGCGCCCACTGCCTCATCGGGTACAGCAACCACACAGATTGCTACCACTGCTTTTGTAACTGCTGGGCCAGCATTTGCAGGCATACCCACAGCACCTACACCAGCAAATGTATCCAATAACACTCAATTGGCTACCACTGAGTTTGTGCAAAATCAAAAAGACAGTCCAGTGTTGGTTGGAATTCCCACTGCACCTACCGCAGCCGCTGGAACCAACACTTCGCAGTTGGCTACCACAGCATTTGTACAAGGCGAAAAAGTAAGTCCAGTATTTTTAGGAGTACCCACAGCACCCACCGCAGTAGTGGGCACAGCCAACACTCAATTGGCTACTACTGGATTTGTTTATAGTGTAACTGGTAACTTGGGAACAGCCAGTCAGCAAAATGCCAACGCTGTTGCAATCACTGGCGGTACAATCACTGGTATTACTGCATTGGCCATTGCTGATGGTGGTACTGGTGGAACCACTGCCGCCACAGCTAGATCCAGCTTGGGACTTGGCACAGTGTCACAACAAGATGCCAACGCAGTTGCAATTTCAGGCGGAGAAATAACTGGTATTGTTGACTTGGCAGTGGCCGATGGCGGCACTGGGGCAAGTACCGCAGCAGGTGCTAGAACTAATTTAGGGTTAGGAACAATATCCACACAAAATTCCACTGCTGTGAACATCACAGGTGGTACAATCACAGGCATCACTCCACTGGCCATAAGTGCAGGTGGAACTGGAGGATTTGACGTTGTTTCTGCTAGGGATAATCTTGGTCTTGGTACTATTGCTATTCAACAGTCCAATGCAGTTGCAATTACAGGTGGTGCAATTGAAGGTGTAACCATACAAAGTTTAGCTACACCATTGCCTATTGCCAGCGGCGGTACTGGCGCAACCAGTAACGTCAGTGCGCGAGTTAATTTAGGCCTGGGTAGCATGGCCACCCAAGCATCTGACAATGTCACTATAACTGGTGGACAAATCAGCGGTATCAGTGCTATTGCAGTTATATCTGGCGGAACTGGTGCAACCACTGCGGTACAAGCTAGAACCAATTTAGGCCTTGGATCTATGGCCATACAAGATGCAGGAAACATAACTATCACTGGCGGAACAATTACAGGTATCACCCCACTGGCAATTGCACAAGGTGGCACTGGCGCATCGGACTCGGCCAACGCTAGAATTCAATTGGGATTACAAACTGGTGCGGTCACAAACGTAGGCACAATGGCTACTCAAAATGCCAATGCAGTGACCATTGAAGGCGGTTCTATTACCGGCATCACTCCATTAACCATTCCCAATGGTGGAACAGGTGCTGCCACAGCAGGCAATGCTAGAGCAGCTCTTGGCATTCCTGATTTTCCATTGTCACTTCAAAACGGTGGTACAGGGGCAACCACTGCCGCTGGCGCAAGAACTTCATTACAGTTAGAGTCTGGCGCTACTACCACAGTAGGAACCATGGCCACTCAAAATGCCAACAGTGTGGCCATTACTGGCGGCTACATAACTACATTGACTGCACCAATACCTATTGAATCTGGTGGAACAAATGGCAACACCGCAGCAACCGCAAGAACAAGTCTAGGAGTTCCTCCATCCACAAGAGCTATCAATACAGGTAATGGACTGGCAGGCGGTGGAACATTAGCATCTGATCTCACACTTAGCATTGCAACAAACAGCAATGGCTATGGTGTGAGATACATTTCGTTTGATCTTCCAACAGGTGGCAACGACGGCGATGTTTGGTATCAAATTTAATATATGGCAGAAGTAATAAGAGAAGTAGGGTACACTGGGTTTGTACAAAGATTGACCTGGGTGCATGGCAATGCTGTGCCTGTAACTGCATACGTTTGGGGTGGCGGCGGTGCCGGCGGGGCCAGAGCACCCACTGGATCATTTACAACAGCCTATCAAGGCGCACTACAACAAGATCCATATCATAATCAACTTGTGCCAAATCAATCTGGATATTATATACAGGGATCAGGCACAATCGATGAGGGTGGTACCTATTTTACGCCCAGCAGTTGGTGTGTGGTGATCAATGGAATCATTGTTTATGGTCCTTTTAATTCTCCCCCACCTACAACTGTAGCTGTAACAACAGAACTTCGAGGGTATAGTTATTATCAATCTACTGGTATCACTACCTTTGATGCAGTTGAGTGTTACAGTTTTAATTACACCAGTTACACCAGTGGTGCGGCAACGGGCGGCAACGGTGGAGGAGGTGCGTATGCACAAGTCAATTTTACTGTTAACGAAGGCGACATAATTGATGTTGCAGTAGGACAAGGCGGCGGCGCCGGCGGCGTTACTGCATTGCCTTCCGGAATAACACCTGGCGGCGAAGCTGGTGCTGGACTACTTACTTCAAGTCTTTTTAATACTGTTACTAACCCTGCTTCTCCAGCTGTTTACCGTCGATTCAGTCCAAACTATTGCACATTTTTAAACAATTACGGAGTTTGGGTAGACCCATCATCAGCAACAGTGTTTGATAGATCGTACACAGTGACATTTCCATCAACTGGAAACTATCAATTTACTATTTGCTCTAACGGTCGCGCAGATTTTTATGTTGATGGCGATTTTGTAGCCTATAGTTATGACCCACAAATTCCGTGGACTGCGGGATTTCCGGTTACAGCCGGAGCTAGAACTGTTAGAATAGTATCAACTGCTGCCACTGGCAAACCAGGCGCTGTTGCGTTGGTCATTGGTGCCGGGAACAATTATGCTGGTGCTCGGGGTGGCGATGGAATTGGAGGTGGAGGTGGCGCAGGTGGAGGTGCTGGATCCACAGTGGTTTTAAAGAACGACGTAATAATTGGTGTAGCTGGTGGAGGCGGCGGAGGCGGCGCCGGCGGTATAACTAGCCCGGGGGCGGCTGCCCCAGGCGCACGTGGCCAAGGTCCCGCAGGTGCTAATTCTGGACAAAATGGTACCAGTAGAGTGTATTACAATGGCGGTGGGTGTGGCGGTGGCGGTGGCGGTACTACAGGCGGCAATGGCGGCGCATCACCGGGTGCAGGCGGCGATGGCGGCACATCGGGGTCATTTGGTGGCAGTACTGGATTTGCAGTTCAAAATCCTTCAGGCAGGACTCCTGGTGGTGCAACCAACATTTACTATCAAGCAGGTGTTGCATTAGGTGGGCAACCTCAAGCTGTTGCTAACAATCTTGAAGGTAACGGCAGAAACGGTTACGCAGTGTTTGTATTTGAAGTGCCAGACATACATGTAAAAACTGACGGTACATGGAATCCAGTGACCAGAACTTACGTAAAATTTACTGGCCTATGGCGCCAGGCCAAGAAAAAGTTTATTAAAATAAACGGTGAATGGGTACCGACAATTGCATCAACCAGCCCGGTGTTTTCAAATTATCTTGGGCTTGGAACAAATCCACGAGCCTCGGAATTTGAAGAATTGCCACCACCAGGTCCTAGCAACCCTGGCGACGGCGGCGGTTGGGATGGTGGTGGTGGCGGTGGCGGTGGCAAAGTGATCTGTACAGCACTATACGAACTTGGCTACATGGAAAAAGAAATATTTGAATATGACCAAGCCTATGGCTTATGGTTGTATCAAAATGACTTTGTGTCTTATCGTGGATACAGAGCTTGGGCTGATGTACTTGTACAGTATGTCAAAGGTCAAGGTCGACCCATGTTGCCCAAATTGTTATTCTGGAAAACAGCCGATGAACAGCAGCGATTGAGTCAACAGTTGGCCATATCACTAGCACGAGTTATTGGCGGTGCATTCTCCAAAGAAATTGCTCGACGTGCTGGATATGACATTCCGTTCAGTGTTGGAGGATGGTTATGTGTGACTGTGGGTCTTGCAGTCAACAAAGCCATTGGTTACATTGTAAAGAAAATCAAAAAGACCAATACTATTGATTATAAGGAGTAATATGTTTACCGTAGAAGAACTTACGCAAAAATTTCATACGCTGGATAACAGAACAAAAGACATGGTATTCGAGCAAGTGACTAAAAACGCAGATCAGTATAATAAAATTATACCCAATGTACCATTGTTTCTTTACATACTACAGGGCGATGCTGGAGTGCCTGGTTGGGCCAAGGGCAGTTCAATTTTGTTACAATACAAAATTTGGGCTGCTGACCCAAAAAATCGATCTAAACTGCAAAGCTAGAACCGCATCCGCAGGTTGAAGAAGCCTGTGGGTTCTTGATTACAAAATTAGCACTCATTAAATCTTCTTTGTAATCAATTGATGCACCATTGAGATATTGCATGCTCATGGCGTCTACTACAACTCGAACTTCGTCGTAGGCAAAGTCAAAGTCATCTTCGTTCTTGGTTTCTTCAAATGTGAATCCATACTGGAATCCCGAGCAGCCACCGCCCTGTACAAACACTCGCAACATAAGGCCAGGATTGCCTTCTTCGGCAATGAGTTCACGTAGTTTTGTTACTGCACCAGTTTCTAAGTTCATTATAGTCTTTCGTTGCAAACGTCCCAGTTGATTATCTTCCACATGTTGTTGAGATAACCTTCTTTGTCCGCTTGATAATCTAACGCCCAGGCGTGTTCCCACCAGTCTACCAAACAGCAGATGTCTGTGCGTACAGCATGATTGGCAATAGTTTTGATGTCGCCACCAGTGCTCAAATACACCCAACCAGATCCTTGGATCTTCATTGCGGTTTCTTTGAACGCTTCTTTGAAATCTTCCCAAGTTTTGAATTTTTCTTCTATCAACGCAAGTACTGCGCCACGGGGGCGGTTGGCGGCCTTAGGAGCCCTAAGCTGAGGGAAGAACTTATTGTGTAAAAAACTGCCAGCACGATTAAAATCCGCATTGCCTTCTCCTGCGTTGTAACGCTTTGCATAGCCTTTGGCCAAGTGTTCAAAGTGATAATCTATAGTGGCTCTGCTCATCACGGGCTCGAGGTCTTTTTGACCGTATGGCAAAGGTGTGGTTTCCAGCTTGGCCGGTTTGGTGCTGGCTTCTAAGAGATCAAGTGTTTGACGAATTTCCATGCAAGTATTTATTTTGCGATGTCGCCAATTTCCGCAATCTCAGTTATTTCTCCGGTATAAAAAAACACCAGTTTTTCGTTGGGAGTTTTGTAACAGCTTTTTTGCGGATCTACCCAGGGTATTAGTTTTTCCAGATCCAGTGGTTTTTCAATATTATAAACCCAGGCCTGCACAGGTTCGTTTTTTAGTCGAACTGAATCCTTGTTCCATTGCCCCAACAACATGCCATAACTAAAACTCCACTCTTGTGATTTTCTGTGAATAAAGTTCACTTTCCAAACGTCTGGATTGTATCTAATCAATGGCACAGTTTCCTCAGTGCAATGCACTTCAATGGTAATAGGTGTGGGTTTTGTTCAGTCCAGTCTTTACAAAAACGCCGCCACCAAGTTTGTATTTGCATGCCCGTGGCCAACTGTGTTTGCAAGAATTGAGGAATATATTCTGGATCATATTTGGTATGACGAACGATTGTACGGTCCAAACGCATTTGCTGAATCACATCATCAAAATGCATTTCTATTCCATGATCAACATTGTCTAGCCCCAACATCTGTTCAAAATGTTCAGTTGACTCAATCAACGTCCCAGTTCCCCATTGTGCAAAGTTTGATTTGGGGGTACCGTACACAATTACTGGAATATCTTCAGCTGGTAATCCATTCAAGATCAACGCTGCCAGTCGGTTGTTACCCACAGTAACTTCACCTGTGTCACACATCATAAATGGAGGAAAGAAAAACTTTTCTCGGCTGTACTTGTGTGTCATGTCGTGTATCTTGCTGATTTTTCTTGATGCATCAGCATCGTCTGACTCTATTGCAGTTTTGACCACACTGTTGTAACAAGTTTCTACATATAAATCATAAAACGACTGGGGAATACCCGGGAACCAATACATTTTGAGATCTGGCATGGTTTCTAGCCAACCAGTGCCGTACTTGCGAACTATGTAGCTTGGACCGTTTTTTTGATCGGTGAGATATTGTATACTTTCTTTTGATGACATTATTATTCCCTCTTTGTTGGCATTAATCGATAACCTAGGCCTTTGACAAATTCCCATTCGAAGGTGTCTGACTCAAAGTCTTCTCGCATGGCTGTGCCACCATGCAATTTGCAAAAACTATATTCTGTTGCGTAAAAATTCATTCCGGTAAAATAACTTATGTTTGCTAATCTTTCAAGTCCCAGGCCATGATTGTGAGTACACATTTGCCAACTGTGCCCAGCCACTATCCAATGTCTACAAGGTTCTGGCAACAAGGAAATGTGGTGTAAAAAATCAACATCGTTGTTTAAAAAAATACTTTGTTCGTTGTCTAACAAATATTTTTGCACAAGATGTGATGTTTGCTCATGTTGTCCCGAACTCTTTAAGATATTTAATGCAACCCAAAGATCTGCGTCTGTTGGTGTTTCTGTTGGATTGTTTCGTAGATCATTATTGTAAGTCCAACAGTACCGCTGAAAAGTGTTACGCAGACTACGATCGTTCCAGTCAAATCGATTGTGTGTTAGGCTGTTGACTATACATTTGAAATTGTATTCTCGCAACTGATGTATGAGAGTTGCATAAAAATAATCTTTAAAAAACTGGCCACTCGACGGTTCCCAACAATCCAACAAGATTAATCCATCTACAGTTGGTATTGTGTTGGTTTTTGAAACTATCATTTGCGTCTTGTGATACGACCTCGTGATAGATCGTATGGACTGAATACAATTTCTACTCGATCACCAAGGAGAACTTTGATATTGTTGGTACGCATACGTCCCGATAGGTATCCAATTACCACATTGTCTATGCTGTTTAATCTGATGCGAAACATAGCGGCAGGGAGTATTTCCTCTACTGTTCCTTCCATGCTAATTGTTTCTTCTTGTTTGGCCATATAAGTGTTACTTATTCGAATTTCAATTCTGCTGTGATCTTCTTTAGTCGGTCAAATCGGAAACTGCGCCATTCTTGCTTTTCCACATCAAACACACGAAGGCTGTGAGGATCAGGTTCCTTGCGCGGTTTCTTGCTTTCTTTAACAATACCATCCACTGGAGATACTGTTTTGATAGCATCTGGGGGAATTTTCTCCCAGTTGAGTGTGCAAAGCATTTTGCGGTCAGTGCCATCTGCTTTAGTGAAGGTCACTGTGATCTCACTTTTTTGTAGCAGGCTTTTGATCCAATCACGAATGATGGCTTTGTTGACATCATCGGCTTCTTGATACTGAGTGCCCGGTGCGCCTTTGAGCAGTCGCACCACTTCTTGTTTTTCCCATGTTTCCATATCCATTTGGAGTTCTCCTCTATAAGTTATCAAACGTTTTTTCTTCATGCTAAAAATTTTGCCAATGCCAGCACCACATTGGTACCGCCAAATGCAAAGCTATTGTTCAAACACACATCCTGTTCATGCTCAACAACTTTGGTTGGCAAGTACACACCTTCAGGAATTGCAGGATCAGGATCAGTTAGATTCCAATTGGGAATAATTTGATTTGTTTTTAGCACTGCCAAACAGGCCAGCAGTTCCATGGCTCCAGAGTTGCCCAACAAGTGGCCGTGCAGTGCCTTGGTCGAACTGATGGGTACATTGTTACCAAAGATTTTTTGTATGCTATTCAATTCAACCAAGTCGCCAACCGGTGTTCCTGTGCCGTGTGCATTGATGTAGGTAACACGAGTTGGATCAATGCCGCGTAGTGCAGATTGCATGGCAGAGATCTGACCTTGTTCACTGGGCTTGGTTAGAGTTTCGCTGCCACAACTGATACCATAACCCACAATCTCTGCATGTATCACAGCATTTCGAGCCAGCGCATGATCCAAACTTTCTAGAACATAAACAACACTGCCTTCGCCCAAGATGATTCCATCTCGTGTGGCACTAAACGGTGCTGACTTTGTGCCCATGGCTCGCATGGCTCGCCATTGATCTACCAGGATAGGACTCAAACAAAATTCGGCGCCGCCTGCTGCCATCACGCTAACCTCGCCATACTTGATGGCTTTGTATGCTTCGCCAATGGACACACTGCTGGAAGCACATGCCGCCGTGTGTGTGAACACCGGACCTGTGATGTTGTCTTTTGATGCAATAAAACTGGCCGCACCACTGTTCATTGATGATACCAAACTATTTGGACGCACTCGACCTTTATCTTGGAATTCAAGAATGGTGTTGTTCACTTCGTAGGCAGCACCTGCTCCGGTACCAATGTAAACACCATCCACGTTGGTTTTTGCATCTGCTTTTGCTTGTTGGTATGCCAGCATGATGGCACGAGCAAACAAACTTGTAGCCGCAGTATCATACCTATCAAATTGATCATTGATGTTACTGTGTCCTAGTTCAATCTTGGCAGTATTGGCCTGAAGAGTTTCACTAAATTTGATGCCTGGCGTACCTGCATACATGGCAGCAACCACCTGATCATAACTATTGCCTAGCGGGGTAATGCAACCCACTCCTGTAATAACTACTCTATTCATGTTTTGATCAGTCGAATAAATTGTGCCGCATAGTCAACTTCCCACCACTGCTCGCGTTGATTCCACCGTTGTGGATTGGCATGATGATTGTTGTGCCATTCTCCAATGACTAGGGCTAGGTAACTATTTGTACTGGTGTCCTTTGTGGCATGATTTAGATACGTGGTCAAACCTTGAGTGTGGCACACGGTGTTTACAAAACCCATAGCCAACAATGCTCCTGCATTAGCAATACTATAGCACAAAAACAATATGGGGTCAATGGCCAATAGCATCAATGCAAACGTCAAAACTATCAGTGCATAATAATTGTGAGTGGCCTTCATCCAAGGATCTCTGAGATCTCTAATGCCATCCCACATGCTGAGATTGGACAAGTTCCAATTGAACAGTATCACATTGAGGATTCCAATGTCCGGAGCATGTGGATCTTTCTCAGTGTCTGTGTGTACATGATGTGCTCGATGAATGATGGAATAACCAACTGGTGACCCAAAGCAAGCCAAACAAGAACTCACACACAAAAACGCATGCCAAAACGGAGTGACTGTGTAACTGCGATGTGAAAAGTATCTATGCAGTCCTGCATGATGTGAGATAAACAACAAAAAACTGTAAAAAAACACAAGGTATATTGTGTACCACCAATGCCATTGATATACCAATACAGGTATGCCCAGGGTTGCAACAATCAATTGAACTGTTAGAACCTGTTTGGTTCTAACAGGATCACCTTGCCAAATCATTTTTTAACACGATTGACCGGATCGTTTACCGCTTCGGTCAAGCTGTCAATGATTTCTGCCAAATTGGCCGGCTGACTCATGTCAGCGGAGTTTACTTTGATGCCAAGTTCATCTTCAACATCAAATATCATTTCAATCACAGACAGTGAATCAATCTTGGGATTGATATTTTGCAAGTCTGCAAGAGGTGCATCCTCTGCAAAGTTGTCAATGTCTAGATCGTACTGTTGTTTGCAAATCCTCAAAATAACTGTTCTAACTTCGTCGCGTGTCATGGTTTACCTTTCTATAATTTTATGCAAATTTTAACAAAAATACAAGATACTTTTGCTCATCCACAATTTCAACTTCTCGACTGTATCCATTCATATCTGTGTCCGAAGGCAACAACCGGATGCCGTATGTGTGAAAAAACCATGCCCTTGTGTCTATGTCAGATGTACAATGCTTTTGGCCTTCCTCTGACATTCGACACTTTTGCATTCGTGACCAAAAGCCAGCATCACCTAGAATAGTGTCTAGTCTTTTTTCCGGCGTTGAATACAAGTGATTGTTAGCCACGGCGCATGGTTGCTATATCATGTGCTTCTTCATTTGAGAAGATGGGCACAGCATTGGACTTGTGCATAGTGCCCACACCAATCATCTTGGTGCCAGTGTACTGCGGGATTGCCTTGCTGGATACAGGACCCAACACAGAGTCAGCACGACTAGGGATATTGTGTCCTGTAGGACGTCCAATGGGTGTGCTCAATTTGTAGTCCAGTGCAGGTGCCTTCATGGCACGACTGCGGCGCTTCTCGTCAGCATCCACTTCCCACTTCTTTTGCAGTTCTTTCCAACTAGCATCAAGCTCGCGGGCTTTTTTTGCCTCTTCGGCGTTGCGGAATTTTACCTTGCCTTTGCGTTTGCCGCCAAGACTGAGACTGGGGTGGTGGAGGTGCATGCTCATTGTGGGACTTTCAAAGGTTGCGCAGGTCGGGTGGAACAAAACTCACAGGTGGGATCGTCACACTTGGTGTCAATCCATTCATTGGTCACTTGATTGTAGTAGGCGTCATACTCCGCAGAATACAAAATGTTTTCATCATTTATCATTTGCTTCGGGCCTTTCTACATGCTTCGCGCATGGCAGTCGAAAAATCAGGAGAGATTTCACTCCAAGTACAATCAATTCTGCGTTCACGTGGTTGTATTGTGCTAGACCACACAATAAACACAAACATCAAAATAGCCAAAACGACCACAGCCAAAAACATCAGTGCAGTGCGAATCATTTGCGCAAGAGCTCCATGGTATATTCTGTATCTCTCATGTGGGCCACGGGTTTGAGCCACCCACGATCAATGCACTCGGCAATGATCAATTTGTATTCTCGCGGGCATTGATCGCTGATTTCAAAACTGGCCCGGGGCACAATTTTTATGCCATCAGGCGAGAATGAAAAGTCAGCGTCTTTTGAGCGTAGTGTTTTGTGGGGTCGACCCGCTGAAATCTTAATCATGTGCTGATTATAGCATGATCAGGATTATTTGTCAATTACTTAAAAAGTATTAAGGCCATACACCCTGCTTGCAGTATAAACCCAAAACCAATTGTGATAATGTTCAGCATGTCTTTCAGTACAACCGCCCGCAAGAACAACAGCACCAAGCCGCCCCACAGGAACAGGATCATGTCCAAGCCTGGGGTTCTATCGCTCAACCCAGTCATCAGTGCTAGAAAACTGGGCAAGGTTGCACAGTGCAACACAATGGCTGCTAACCAGCCCAGGGTATCTGCAGAGAGTGTGGCCAAACTATTGCTGAGAAATTCTCGAATAGCCACGATAGTAACAGGAAACTTAAAAGGCATGATTATGCTCCGTAGAAAATGTGACGACCAATTTTATCAATTTTGGGCAGTTTCCAACCCGGGCTAACATAGTCAGCATGGTAGTAGAGTGCATTCTTTAGCCCTGGTAATCTGAAGTTTTCCAACAAGACCTTTTTGGCTACCAGTTCACTTTCAGCCCACAATGGCTGGTACACTGGTCGAGTCTTGTGTGTGGTTTCACAAACCCAACTGAACTGACAGATTACTTTTTCGTAAAAAACGTTTTTCTGATAGATTACACCGCAGACACTATCTCCAAAACGTCCATCTTGTACTCTATTCATTGTAACTTGAGCCACAGCCACTTTGCCTTCAAAAGGCTCTGATGCTGCTTCCCAGTAGATGTTACGTGTTAGGCAATCCAGTTGACGGATTTTTTCTTGTGCTGTTACGTAACCAGCAGGCATTGATTCTACGCCTGAACGGAGCTCTGTTAGTTTGTGGTTGCATACTGCAATCACAGCCAACACCACTAACCAAAGTCCTGCGACTTTGAATACTCGTGAACTCCAGGTGGCAAGTTGATCACTGATATGGTTTACTTGTGTTTTCATGGTAGTTTTACTTACTCAGATGGTTGCGGATCCGGACATTACCGGGCCAAAATGGTGCCGTTTTTGAGTAAACAGCGTAGTTATCTATCAAAACTTGCAGACCGGAATTGGCAGCATCTTGTGCATGTTTCTAGCACGAATTTCTTGATAGCGTTTGACGTTGGCGCGGTCCTTGGCAGACAGTTTGCTACTGCCTGGCATGCCAGAATCCACAGCACCAACTCGTTTCAAAAAGTCAAGACTCATGACACGTTCCAGTTCTGGGTATGTCATGCCCAGTTGATCTTCATCATTACGACCATCGTCCCACAATCCATCTGTAGGCGGTGCATCGATGATTTCTTGCTCTAGGCCTAGCTCACGGCCCATGTCCCACACTTCTGTTTTTAAGCAGTCGCCAATGGGGGAGATGTCCACGCCGCCATCGCCATACTTGGTAAAGAAGCCCACACCAAAGTCTTCTACTTTATTACCTGTTCCTACCACAATACCGCCATGGTTTTGAGCAATTTGATACAGTGTCATCATGCGCAGTCTAGCACGTGAGTTTGCACTTGCTAACTTGTAAGTATCGTAGGTGTCATCTTCAATGTTGCAGAATGGATCAGTCTTCTTTTCAAATGCAGAAAACACTGGTGTTAGATCCACGCTCATGTGTGTGACATTTTTGTAGCGTTCCAGCAACCATCCAGCTTGCATTGAACTGCGATTGTTCAAGGTCTTGTTTTGACGGATGGGCATCTGCACCACAATAGTTTTGAGCCCAGTTTCTGCACACAAGGCACTAACAACACTAGAGTCAATGCCTCCTGAGATTCCCACCACTAGTGTGTTAATTTTGGCACTCCGGGCGTAGCTCTTGATCCACTTTTTAATGTGCTGGATGCGTTGCTTTGGTGTTACCATTTTACTTCCGGTTTGGGCATTGCTTTCAGTTTGTTCCATACTTCTGCTTTCTCTTTGCATTTCTTTTCCAGTTTACGATAACGCTCGCCCAGTCGGCGCAGGTCATCCCATTCTTTTTCCAGTTCAGGATTTGGTGTGAGAATGTTCAGTCGCTCTTCGACCCGTTCCATCCAGTTTTTGAGACTCTTGCCATTGATGTCAAGATCAGCGTTGTCGCCACGTAGGCTCATTCGACCGTTTTGGTCAAGTTGAGATCCTACTGCACTGTAATTTGGACCAATTGTAAAACTGCCTGTGGCTGTGGTGTTTGTGGTCCAAACAGTGTTGGAACCAGTAGCACCGTTGAGTCCGCCTATTGTGTACCCGCCAGTGATGTTGGTGTTATCACTTATGGTTACAGTTGGCATGGTATTTGCATCAAATGCACTCACCAGTGGTGGTACAGCACCATAAGAAGGATGATTTGTTAGGTTGGTTGTCCAGTCGTTTGACCAGTCATTTTTAATAATTGCCATGTTCCGTCTTTGTTGTCGATCCACTGAACTGTGTCGCCCGCTTGCCAGCCCAGCTCTTCACACAATTCAGTGCCAAGATCCAACAACAATTCTTCAGGGTTGTTGGGATCTTCAATTACCTGCACAGTCTTAGTCTTCATTTTTAATGCCAAACAGTTGAAGTAGGTTAACAAAAATGTTGATGAAGTCCATGTACAATGTGAGCGCACCCAAAATTTCTGCAGGCACATCTGAGTCGTTTACACTGACCATTTCACGGATTTGCTGTGTGTCGTAGGCTGTGAGGCCCAGGAATATGATGATAGCCAATGCGGAGATCACCATGGTCATCACTGAACTGCCAATGAAGATATTCACAATACTTGCAATGATTATGGCAATCAGTCCTATGAACATGAACTGTCCAAGGCTCTCCAAACTGCGTTTGGTGAAGTATCCGTAAAAACTCATGGTAGCAAACAGTATGGCACTTGACGCAAACGCCATTACCAAACTACCTGTGGTATAAACATGCACAATGGCGCCCATGCTAAGGCCCATTACACCTGCGAATCCATGCAATAGTCCCACAGCCACTGGGTGTGGTGGGTTGTTGGCCAGTGCATAACTAACTCCAAATATTGCTACCAAGGGCAAGAACAGCGTGATCCATTTCATCACTCCAGTGAAAAAGAATGCCATTGCGGCTGGACTGGATGCTACTAATCCAGCCACTACGGCCGAAGTCACAATGGCCAACAGCATGTGATTGTACACACGCAACATGGCCGAATTGACTTCACCTGCTGTTCTGTAAGATGTTTCCTGTATGGCTGCTTCGTACATAATGTTCTCCTCGAAGTTTACTATAATGGTGAGCCCGAGCAAATTTGTTTTGAATCAATTGCTCGCGTTGCTCTCGGGACATAAACATGGGCCAAGATTCCTCATGTGGTTTATGTAATTGCTGTTCCTTATCCTTGGTCATTTTGCGGCTAGTGCTTCTTTCTCAGCGGTAATTTCTTTACGGCGCTCTTTGATGGCTTTGCTCATCTCTTGCAAGGCCTTGCGGGCACGAGCGGCAGCGGCTTTCACACCCTTGCCAGTGAACTTTTCGTTTTCTGAAATGTAAGTTTCAAAAGCGGTTTTGAGTTGTTCATGATTGTTCATGTTGTTTCCTTTGTAAAGTAGTAATTATACATTGTGTCACGCACAATGTCAAATAAAAACCTGGCATTTGGCACTCCACCCTAGATGTAGATGTGTCGCTTGTGCCAGGTATCCCATACTGTGACTGCGTCCCAGTTGTGTGTCCACGAAATTAAAAATCGATCAAATGCCTGTTGATGATGTAGCATCATTCGATTGCCTGACACGGTGGCATGATCAACCCGGTTCTCTTTGATCCAGGATTTGAGTTGACTTTCTGCTTGATTGTTGTTTCGTACAATCACAATGTACAGCGGTTCGGCTGCACGAAACTGAGTTATAGACATTTAGTGGATTATGGCACCCTTGGGAATTTGCGGTGCTAGACGTTCAGCAATATTTAACTGAGCGGCAATCTCACCAAAATTTTCTTCAATTTCTATACGTTCCGAATCATGCTGACTGGCAGTTTCGTCGTCCACACCCATGAGTCTCATTGCGGCCCCCACATGCATGGTTCGCCGGCCATTGACATACAGCACCGCCATGATTTCCAACAGCATGTTTTTTGCATAATGATAGACTTTGTCGTCTTGGTCTTGCATAGTATTAATTATCACAAATAAAAAAAAGCGGCCCAATTCGAGCCGCTGTTTTTGTGCTGTGTACTATCAGGCTTTGGCAGCCTCAACCAATTGCTCGGCAGTAACAGACTTGGTGGCTTTGGCTTTGACACCTTTAGCAGCCACTTTGACTTCGCCTTTCTTGGCAAACTTGGCACGTTCGGCCAGCTTGTTGGCTACCACGTAGCCAGCATCACCTTCGGTAATGCCCAGGGTCTGCAGGTGTTGCAGAGCTTCCATCTTGGTCATTGCACGGGGCAATTCTACCAAGTTGATCTCAGTGCATCCAGCCTTGTTCAGGATCTTGATGCGGGCCACCAGGTCGTTTGCAAAACGAGCCTTAACAGTGCCATCGGCGTTGATTGCGGTACCAGCCACGGTAAAAGTTT
>Ga0214921_10000862_pt1 | contig 53940 bp, 43 predicted proteins | sample LL1505_MetaG_FD_177992 | JGI IMG/M metagenome (GOLD analysis project Ga0214921, IMG submission 177992) | Freshwater microbial communities from Lake Lanier, Atlanta, Georgia, United States - LL-1505 | ecosystem: Environmental > Aquatic > Freshwater > Lake | place: USA: Georgia | collected... | reverse complement strand
AAGATGGACCAACAGGTGCACGCGGTGAAGATGGACCAACAGGTGCACGCGGTGAAGATGGACCAACAGGTGCACGCGGTGAAGATGGACCAACAGGTGCACGCGGTGAAGATGGACCAACAGGTGCTAGTTCTACTGAAACTGCATGTGATATAATAATAAATATATTAATTTATAATTATCCAAGGTCTGACATAGTTTTAAAGTTAAGAGATAATCATTATATTTATACAACCACAAAAAAAACTAATATTTTAACTGATATTGATTTATCTATAGGTAATTATGACGTAGATCAAGTTAAAGGAGAATTACTTAGCTACGTAAAAACAAGGTATCCTAGTTATACTATTCAACAATTAGAAACCTGTTTAAATCATAGAAAAATTAAATTAAATAGAAGTCAAGAAGTCCGCCCACCTTGGCGCTACGTTGGTTTATTAAGAAATGATAATGAACATAAAAAAAAATATTTTTCAATCTATAAAACATTAGCAAAATTACAAAACTAAAAAAGATAAGTCTGGATATTCTTCCAATAATTTATTTATACAATTAATACGTCGTTCTAATGGTGTACAACCTTTGGTCTTTCTTGATCTAATCTGTATTTTTTTTTCAACAGATAATGCAGTGTGTTTATCTAAACCTTGAATATAACCATAGTATTTCCAATCACCTTCCCCTTTTCTACTTTTTGTATATTTAGCACCACCAACTAGTTCACCATTGTGTTGGCGTAATCTTCTAATAGTATTATTTGTACTACCAATATAAGTACAGCTATTATCCGGATTAACTAATAAGTAAACGAAATAATTATTCATTATATTATATATAATGAATATTTATTTTTTAAGCATTTTCTAATTGTTCATTATCAGTTTTTTTGTTGTATCTATAAAAAGTACCATTATATTTTTCTAAAGTATAATTTTTAAGGGTATCTTTATCAAGTAATTTGTCCATGCTCTCTTTAGTATCAATTGTAAAATCTCCACATCCAAGAAATTTACCACCTTTTCTGTATTGTTTGTAGTAAAGTACAGAAGCTGCGCTATTTTGCACAATCCAGTCAATATGTTTAGTTTTCAAATCATTGTAACTAACACTATCTTCTACACCAACCATGGTAAAGAAAATTCTATAATGAGCGAATCTAACTTTAAGATTTAAATCTTTGAGTAATTTAAAAGCATCTTTTGAATTATCTACAGTATCGAAAACCAAAAATTGGGTTCCTTTAGTAGTATTAACAGAGTTTTGTAATCCGTTAAGATTAGTTGTATCAATAGTATCATCAGATTTAACAACAAGAGTTCTTCCTGGTTTACGAATAGTATTTTTTTTGAGATTATTATTTTGCATTCTTAATTATATACAATAACCTTTTTTTAAATATAAATTATTAATGATAATTTAATTAAAGATCATATTTTTTTCTATAAATTTATTTAATTTTGTAACATTTTTATATTTAAAAAATAATGGTTGAATATCATCAAGTTTATTTTTAATAACTTCCTCATTTGATAAGTTTACTGTATAATTATCAATAATATAATTATAAATACTGTATTTAATAATAGTTTCTATAAATTGTTTAAAATATGTTATTTCACTTAATTTAATTAATAAATTATTACTAAATTTATGATAATAATAATAATAGTATATATCAATTAATTTTAATTGATTATTATTAACAATAATAAAACTATTATTTAAATTATTAATTTTGTCATATAATGGTTTAAATTGACTGATATCTACTTTTTTATGATAATAAATAATACTAGTGAATTCTTGTATAACATTTTTGTAAATTTTTGATATATTAATAATTTTGTTAAGCAATGTAGGTAAATATAATACATCATACATTGCATATTCTATTAAATTTATATTTAAATTATCAATATTAAATTCAACTGTGTATATAGGACCAATTTTAACTTCAAGATTTTCTAAATATTTAATTTGTTTATCAGATAGTATTTTAAATTCTTCAAGTAAATTATAAATACTACATTTTGAATTTATATTATTTTCAATATGATAATATTCACATAAAAATTTAGTATCATATAGATTTTTAATAAATTTTTTAATTAAATCAGAATCTTGTTTAAATAAAGTATTAAATAAATAAGATATATCCAATGATTCACCTCCATGAATAATTTTTATATTATTAGGATTTATTAATAGTTTTATTAAAATGTTATATTCTTTAATATTTAAAGCGGGTGGATAGAATATAAAAATATATGCATTATTTGTTTTATCTTCTAAATTAATTTGAAATAAGGAAATATCTTTAAAATCTTTTGATACTTTTTTAAATTCAAAATCTAAACCAATTATTCCATTGAATTCTTTAAATTTATTAATCATAAATGTTGTTTTAATTTTATTAGTAATTGTTAAAACATAATACTTTTTATTATTTAAATTTTTATAAAATTTAGTTTTACCATCTAATATAAAATCAAAATTCATATTATAATAACTTATAAAAAATGAAAATTAATATAAATAGTGAATATTTATATTAATTATGCCTAGATCAAGAACTATGTGTGTCATATACACTGAAACAAACGGATTACATAACACTAATGATGATATATACAAAAAAAATTTATTCAATTTTGCTCGCTTGGTAGTATTAAATTATGAAATAGGTTATACAGAGGATGATAAATTTGTTTCTACAAAAAAAGTAAGATCAATTATCAAACCTAGATGTATGCATATTTCAGAAGAATCTATTAAGATTCATAATATAACAACTGAAACTGCACATAAAGAAGGTTTAGAAATTGAAAAAGTATTAGATACATTTGCAAAAGATATGGTAGATGTAACTGTAATTGTTTCTCACAATGTTGAGTTTCATTTGAAAACTATAATGGCAGAATTTGTAAGATATAATAGACCATTTGCATTTGACAAATTCATAATTATTGATACTATTAGTTTTTATCATAAATTATCATATCCTAAATTGCAAGTGTTATATGATACAGTTATTATTAAAAAGAAAAAGAAACAATTATCGACATTAGATATGATAAGAGTGTGTTTTTTACAATTATATTCTGATTATGAAAAATCAGTATCAAGTTAATCATTGCATGTTTTTTTATTCCACTCAAAAGAAATATTTCTATTTTGTGGGTCAGGTGGCATATTTGCGTTATAAGTATTACATTGGTCTTCTGAAATAAAATCAATACATTCAAAATTATAATGTTTACATGATCCTAAATTAGAATTTTCATTAGAACACATATCATTAGACCAACCATTTATACCATCAAAAAATAATTGATTATTTTGATCTAATTCAAAGTTATTCAAGTCACAATCATTATCTAAATATTCTGTATATTCATAACTAAATTTTCCTTCATCAAACTTTTTTTTAACCAGACAACATTTATTTGATTTAATTTCATCATAGTTGGTTACTATATTATTATTATCAGTAGTTAATTTATTATCATTAATAGTAACTGGTATAAATGAAAATCTATTTTGATAAATTGATGTTGTATTTTTATTACTTGGTAAATTAATTCTTAAAAAATTATCACTATTAATAAATGATTTAGGTGTATTGATATCATAATTAAAATTAAAATAAGTAAAATGTTCTGATGGTTTTAATAAAAATATTATAATAATTAATAATAATATTATTCCGTATTTTATCATTATATATATTTACAAATTATATTTAAAAAGTTAATTATTTATTTAGATAATGAACGAGTCAATAAATATTACTAAATTATGTTCAATATTAAAAGATAACATACCTAATCGAAAGTTTACAGTGAGTGCTGAAGTTAGTCAGCCAAAAATATCACATGGTCATTTATATTTAACATTAAAAGATGAATCATCAACAATAAAAGCAATAATTTGGAAATCAAAATTAGAAAAAATTAAAATAAACGATGGTGATAAAATAATAGTAGATGGTAGATTAGATTATTATTCATTTTCTGGAACAATAAGTTTTATAATTGATAATATATTGGAAAACGATGGGATTGGTAATCTTCAACAAACATATGATTTAATTAAAAAAGATTTTGAATCAAAAGGATATTTTAATAAAGATCTAAAATTAAAACTACCAAAAGTTATTAAAAATATTTTAATATTAACAAGTAAAACAGGTGCTGCAATCCATGATTTTTTATTTACATTAGAAAATAATAAATCAAAAATAGAATATACTATATTAGATGTTCCAGTACAAGGTATAGATAGTCCAAGTTTAATAGCAGCAGAGTTAGATAATTTAGAAGAATTAAATTATGATATAATAATTATAACAAGAGGTGGTGGTAGTTTTCAGGATTTATTTGGTTTTTCAGATCCTATATTAATTGAAGCAGTTAATAATTTTAAAAAAATACCAATACTAAGTGCAATAGGTCATCAAGTAGATAATCCATTATTGGATTTAGTAGCAGATCATTCGTGTCCTACACCATCTTTAGCTGCGCAGTGTTTGGTTGATATAAATAAAAATTATATTAACAATATTATTTCTTTAAAAAATCGTTACAGAGATTTTATTATTCAGAATTTAAATAATAATCAAAAAAGATTATTTGTTATAAGTAATCAATTAAATGAAACATATACTAGTTTAAATAAAATTGCTAACAAAATGCGTAATCAACTTGAAAATGAATTACAAAATAAAAAAAGAAAATTAGAATATTTACTATTATCTCTAGATAGTTCCAATATTGAAATATTTAACACTGATATGATTAAAATACTAGATCCTGATAATATAGTTAAAGGCGATAAATTATTTTTAAGGTGGAATGATAAACAATTTAAAATTAAAATTATTATTTAAAAGTAAAATTATTTATATAATAATGAGCAATCTTATTGAAATTGAATCAAAAATAGAAAGTCTAAATAATTTAGAAAACTGGGACAAGAGAATAAATTTAGTTAAAGAAATCAAAGAAGATATTAAGAATGAAGATACTGCAATTAATGAATTATTAAATAATTTAGATAAAGTAGTTACAGTATCAAAAAAAAAATTAAAATTACAAGAAGCAATTACAGAATTTGATAAAACAACAGACATTAATAAAAAAATAGAATATTATCAATTTCTAAATAGTCACATTAAACAATTAGAAAGTGAATTATTTTATTAAATTTTTATAATTTCCTAAATGAAATTATAAAAATTGATAAATATTTAAATAGTGTACAATTAATTTATATATGGCCACGTTCGAAACAATGTTAGATAATATATATTCCAATTTAGATTTTAAAAATAATAATTATCAATTAATATTACCAGACCCAATTTTGATAAAAAATGGTACTAAAACTATTTGGAAAAATATAAAAGAGTATTTAAGAATAGTAAATAGATCACCTGATCATTTTCTATCATTTTTAAACTATGAAACATCATCTACAGTAACTTTTTTAACTGATAAAAAATCTGATGGTTGTATTTTTCAAAATAAAATTAAAAAAGATTTAATATGCGAATTGATGAAAAAGTATATTAATGAATACTATATTTGTAAAAGTTGTAAGAGTATAAATACTCTTATTACTAAAGATAGAAAACTAAGAAAATACACATTTAGTTGTAACGATTGTAAAAATCATTATACTATATAATCATATTTTTTTATATTTTAAATATTTCTTTTTATACTTTAAATATTTTTGTGTTACTTTTAATAGTTTATTTTTTAATATAGTTATCTCACTATCTTCTTGATTATCTAATTCAACAATATCTTTATTATAAGTTAATCTTTTTGCTAAAATACCTAGATTTAAATTACATTTTAAATAACCAAAATGATCTTTTATTTTTAAATTGATTCTATTATTTTCTAAAATAAGTTTTGGATATGTAAGTCCATAATAAATAAATTTATTATAATAGTTATCAGTAGTTTGTTGTTCTTTTATGTTTACTAAATTATATATAATTTTTCCTAAAATTACTAATTCATCATTATTTAATAAAACATATGATATATATAATTCTGTATATTTATTTTCTAAAAAAATAATCCATTTAATAAAATCAGCTTCTTTTCGTAAATATTTGAACATTTCAAATGGATTAATAATTATTAATTTTATTTTATTATCAAAGTTATCAGGAAATATATTTTTATTTAATTTATCATAAAATAATAGATATTCTTTATTATCAAATAATTTTTTAAGATAATTCAATCTAAAGTTTATAAAATTCCATGATAATTTATTAATTATATCGATTAATATATTATTTATTAAGAAATGACTTTTATATTCTTCAATAGCTTGATTAGAAATTAAAGATTTTAATAATGTTAAAGAATATGATTCAGATGAAAATAAAATTTTCATAAATTGTCTATGAATATTATCAACAATATATTTAGATATTACATTATCATTACCATTTATTAATACATGTATATATTTTAATATGTTAAAATATAAAATTTTTAATTTACTTGGTATTATCCCAATTATATCATTATTTAATAATATTTTGTTATTATCTAAAATAGTTAATATAGTGTTAATATTTAATATTGAGAAATATAATATATAATCAAAATGTGGATCAACCTCTTTTTTATTATATTTAATAGTGTATGTATAATTAATGAATAAGTTTTCTAAAATAGTTTTGTAACTATTTGTATTTGAATATTTATCACAAATATACTTAAAAAACTCAAAGTTAATATTAGCAGATTTAATAATATCTAGTTCATTGATATTATCATTTATTAATGATATATTTAGTAGTGATTTATTTGGTTCGTCGTAATAATATGAAGTAATATTGTTAATATTTTGTGCATCAGTTAATTTTGTTATAATAACTTTATATATATCTTTATTTTTCAATAAGTGCAAATATATTTTATTTAATTTATTATTGTCAATATGCGAATAATTATACCATTTATAGGTGTCAAATAATATATCATTAGGAATACCTTCAACTTTAATTAAATTATTATTTTTACTAATAACTTTAATAAATATATTTTTATTGTTATTAATTGAAATAAAATATTGTTTATCAATAACAATATCTGATAATGATAATATTTTATTATCTATTTTATCAATATGTTCAACAAGCGTATATTTATTTGAATTATTTAATTCATATTTAATTAGTTTAATTAAATTTATTATTTTATGGATATTTTTTGGTAATTTATCTAATTTTTTATTAGTATCCATCCATAATACGAATCCAGTGGTATTAATTAATAAATTAATTATTTCTAAAAAATTATCATTAAACCACTTATTGTTTATCAGTGTTAAATATTGATTATTTATAAATTCATATATTTTAGATTCATACTTTTTAAAATGCTGGAATTCGATAAATTTAAGATTATAATTATTCATCAGTATAGTATTTAGTTCAAAGAAAAAATTAATTTTGTTATTTTCATCATTTGTTAAATTAATATAAAAAAAATAAATATTAATTAGGTAATTCTCAATTTGATATATTTTTAATGGTAAATAAATATTTAAGTAATCAATACCATTTATTTTATTTGAACATAGTATTTTTATTATGTTTCCAGAATCTATTTTTTCCATTAATGATAAAGTAAAACATTTATCTAATTTTATCAATCTAAATAATGTATAATTAATTTTATTATTTAGAATAATTGGTAATTTAATTAACATTAATTATTAGTAATATTTTAATTATTTCTTAAATATAAATAATTACAATAATAAAATTGTTTTAAAGAATCTAATACTTAATAATTAATGGAAAATAAAGATTTTGAAAGTTTAGATTTAAATGAAAATTTATTAAAAGGGGTATACTTGTATGGATTTACAAAACCATCAAAAATTCAAATAACAGGTATACAAAGTATTACAACAGGTAAAGATTGTATTTTACAATCACAATCAGGCACTGGAAAAACAGCAACATATGTATTAGGTATTTTAAATAGAATATTAAAAAGTTTTGATTTGAATGAAGATAAATGTACTGGTTTAATTTTAACACCAACCCATGAATTATCAGAACAAGTTTATGATGTTGCCATAGCATTAGCTAAATTCACAAATATTAATGTAGTAAAATGTATTGGTGGAACAAGTATGCATGATATGAAAGATAGTTTAAAAACTGCAAATTTAATTATTGGAACTATTGGAAGAGTAAGCCATATGATTACTGATAGAAAAATTAATATTCATAATATTAAATTTATTATTTTGGATGAAGCAGATGTAATGTTAGAAGAAGGACTAACAGATAAATTAAAATTAATTTGCGATAAAATTCCACAAGGTAGTCAATGTATAATGGTTTCAGCTACAATGTCTCCTAATGTAATGAGTGTGTCTAGAAATTTAATGCATGAACCAATTAAGATCCTATTAAAAAATTCAGAAGTAGCCGTAGATTTGATTAGTCAATTTTATATTAATGTTGAGACAGAAGATTTAAAATTTGATACGTTAATTGATTTATATAGTTTAATGTCAACTTCACAAGCAATTATATTTTCAAATACAATTAAGAAAGTAGATTGGTTAAAAGAAAATTTAGAGAAAAATAATTTTGAAATTACCTATATTCACGGAAAAATGACAGCAAAAGAAAGAGATGATATTGTAAAAGAATTTAGAGAAGGTAAAACTAGAATTTTATTAACTACTGATTTATTGGCTAGAGGTATAGATATTCCGCAAGTTAATTTGGTAATTAATTATGATTTACCACCTAATAAAGAAACATATATTCATCGTATTGGGCGTTGTGGTAGATTCGATAAAAAAGGTGTCGCAATTACAATGGTTAAAATGGAGGATCAATCAGATGTCAAAACTTTTAATAAAATGAAATATTTTTATAGAATTAAAATAGATGAACTTCCAGATAACATTGATAAATTACTATAAATTTGATTTTATAATATTATATAATACTATAATATTATGAATAATTACAAAGAAAAATACATCTACGTACTACACCAATTTGAGCTCGATACATATTATATGAAACAGTTTTTCTTAATTTAAAATCTCATCATGTAAAAAGTTTATTCCAACAATTATTTTCTATTAACAAAAAACAACGTTGTCATATTACATGAAAATAATATTTCGTAGCGATAGGTTGGTTCGTCTTATTGTATCATTTTTATAAATATTTAATATAAACCACGTTTAATATATAAAAATCTAAATAATATTAATGAATAGTAATTATTTTAAAAAATATTTTAAATATAAAAATAAATATTTATTATTAAAAAATAAATTAGGTGGTTCTCAATTTACAATACCTACATATTCAGAAGAACTTGTAAATAAATTTACTGACTTTTTGAACCTGACATGTAATCAACTACAAAATGCAGATAATCTAAAAGATATAGATGATGAAGTTATTAATTTTTTTTTACCTAAACAATATAATATCAAAAAAAAAGATGAAACAACTACTGATCTAATAGATAACGAAGGTGCAGATTTTAGAACATTATTAATTCATGCATGTTCATGTCTTAGTGACGATAACGATACCGATGGCCATGATAAACCACAACTTATAATAGACCTTTTAGGAAAGGGTTCAGATGTGAATGCTAAGGATATTAATGGCTGGAATGCATTGATGCATGCTTCAGCAAATGGAAGTATTGAAACTTGTACTGTTCTCCTTGATAAAGGAGCTAGTCCTGATTCCAATAATTCAGATAACAATAATGCAACAAATAAAACAAGTGCTTTAATATTAGCAGTTCATGCGGATAATATTCAACTATGTTTGTTATTAATATCTCGTTTTGCTGATATAAATTTAAAAGTAAACAATAAGAATGCATTAGAAGAATTTAATAATACTGTCAAGCTTCACTCAAATATATTAAGTAAAGCATCTAAATGGTGGGAAGACAAAAAATCTACAAGCCGTGAAACTTTTCTTTTTCGTAAAGATTCTTCTGACTTAAAATTAATTGTTGGTAAAGAAGAAATCTTCGTACATAGATTTATACTGTTCTCTTCAGCTATAAATGTTGTGGATCCAATAATAAGAAATGGTATATTAGAACGGTCTGTAAATAATGAAAATATAACAATTACTGACTCATCTGTTATTGCAGTAAAAGAGATGGTTCGTTTTATATACACTGGCAAAGTAGATAAAACTGAATTAGAAAAAGATATGATTAATGCTTTAAAACTTGCTATTAATTGTAAATTAAAAATGTTTAGACAAGAATGCGAAACATTTATAATAGAAAAATTAAAAACTTTTGATGTTAATGATAAAAATTTTACAGATTATATAAATATTGCAGATATACCTAAACTAATTAATATTATTAAAAAAAATCCAGAATTAATTAGAAAGGATCAATATGATATTTTTAAAGAATTAAATCAATCATTATATGAACAATTATACGATTCTTTTCCACATTAGGTCATAATATTTTTCATATTGAATCACTAGAAGAAATACTAGTTAATGATGAATCACTTGATAAACTAGATTCGGAATCACTACAGTCATCATTTTCAATACTAGGAATTGCAGTCCATGTATCTAATATCAATTCTTTTTTTATTTCATTTATAGCAGATTGATATGATTTTTTATAGACTTTATCTGTAAAAAATATATCTTTTACATTATCAAGATGAGTTTTATATTTATCTTTTAACGTTGTTTTAATTGTTTCATCTAATTCTAATAACGATGATAAACTATCAATTTTACTAAATGAATTTTGTAACACTTTATCATAAAAATTATTCTGCGGATCGTATTCGATACCACAATCGCACATAATAGAATTTGCTTTGCAAATTCTATTGAGTGCAGATATTAATTTTTTCTATTTTATTAGTATCTGTATTTAATACAGAAATATATTTACCTTCTAATGATGTGTTACAGAAACTGTGATTTTCTGGAAACTTTTCATTGAAATTTAATAATTTGATAATGTCTACTAGATAATTATTATTTTTTATTAATTTTTTGATGTCTTTTGAAGATAAATTATATAGACTTTCATTACCAAACTCTTATTTATTACAATATTATTTATTGTTCCATTATTGGTATTATTGTGTAAATTTTTATTTTTATTATATTCTTATATGTTTTATTAATAAAAAATAGATATCCATTTTTAATTAATAAATATTTTTTTTTGAAAATAAATATATAATTTTCAGCAATCATAATCTACAACCCGATTTTCGATATCAGAATAAGATTCTATTTGCTTGCCAATACGTGGTTTTAAACAATACCATTTAGTAAATGGTTGCAAACGTTTCATATAAATATCAAAACAAAATGGATGACATTTATGACCAGCTTGTTCTAATAACCGTATACTTTCACGATAATTATTCAATAATGTTGGTGCAAAATTTCTACTTACTGCATAACCAGATAATGTTTGTGCATCTATTATTTTTGTAATAAAATCATATTTAGTTGTCTGTTCATTTAATGTATTAGATGCTAACATTAAAACATCAAAATCTTTTAATTCATTAAAAACTCTATCCATTATATTATTAACAAATTCTTGATCTTTAGTAAAAGTAAAATCATCTTCAAATATTATACAATATTTATTACTTTTTGGAGAACTTAAGAAAGATTCAAGTGCTAAACAATGTGATTTAGCACATCCTAAAATACCAAAATCTTTATGATAGATACCATTAATACGATGAATTTTGTTGGGATCTATATTAGTTTTAGCAAGTTCTGTATTAATATGATCAAACCTGTCTTTTCTTTGTTCTAAATTAATATAATAAACTACATCAAATCTATTCATTAGTTTAAAAATATTAAATACTCTTTAAAATAAAATATCTAGTATAATATGATTATATTATAAAATTATAATATAATTCATAAAATTGTAAAGTGACCGAATATTGAGTCAAGTTAATAACGGGATAATTTTGTTGCAACAAAAGTCTATACGTTTAATAAATATTGTTTGCTTAATTTGTTAGGTATACTATATTACTATTATTTTATAATAGTTAACATTTTATTAGCTTTCAATAGCCTATAACATTGTAATTTTTTTATAAAAATGTTAGTAGATGCAATTAGAATTTAATTTGTAAATTCTAAAACATCATTAGAATTTAATTTGTAAATTCTAACACATCATTACAATTTTAAAAATAAATTGTAGATAAAATAATTTAAAATAATCTTTTAAGTTATAAAATATCTATTTAAAAATAAATTTCTATATAATGTATATTAATACCGTGACCTATTATAAAAAATATAATAGAGTTAATTAATTTTCAGGGAAAGCCTTATGGCTTCCCCTAAAAATTGTCTGGTATTAATAGATCTTTATAAAAATTGAATATTATAAATTTAACATTATTGAAAGATATTTCTAATGAACAAAACAGATGAATCACTAATACCTTATTCCAAGGATAATCTCAACGAATTAGTAAAATTTTGGTTTAGTAATCCAAATTTATGGTTTAATAGTACACCAGAAAATGATAAATTGATCAGTGATAAATATAGTTATTTAATTGATGATGAGTTTAGCAATGATACGTCATCATTAGGATTAATTATATTATATGACCAAATTGTACGTCATGTATATAGAGATCAAAAAGATATTATTCTTTTTTATTCAGCACTTGCATTAAAACATGTTAATACTTTATTACCAGATATTGAAAAGTATAATCCAGAAGAAAGATGCTTTATTTTGTTGCCATTACGTCATACCTTTATTGAAGATAATATAAAATTATGTATTGAATATGTAAATAAATGGTCTGAAATTTATGAAGCGCCAATTTATAATAGATTTTATCAAGCATCTGTTCAAAGTTTATCTAGAATAAACTCTTTAAAACAAACAGTATACAAAAGAGAAGTTAGACCAATAAAGTATGAATCAATATTGGATAGTTTTTCAATAAAAGAAATTATACCAGGATGTGATTTGAATATTTACGATGAACCATTGTATATTGAGTTTTCTAAAAATATGATTTCGAATAATAATAAAAATATTATTGTATCACTATCTGGTGGTGTTGATTCAATGGTATGTGCTTTTTTATTACATTATTATGCAAAGAAAACTAATGTAAATCCAATTGCAGCAACAATTAATTATGCAAATAGAGAAGATCAAAATTTAGAAATTGAAATGGTAAATGAATGGTTATCATATTTAGATATGGAACATCATGTTAGAGAAATTAATGAGATTAAGAGATCAAGAGATAAACATCGTGATTTTTATGAAAAGATCACTAGAGAAATTCGTTTTGACTTATATCAAAAATTAAATGGTTCAGTTATATTGGGACATAATAGAGATGATTCAATTGAGAATATTTTTTCCAACATAAAGAAAAAGAAATCTTATGATAATCTATTAGGTATGTCAATCTTTAGTCAAGAAAAGAATGTTGATATTTATAGACCACTCTTAAATATTTCAAAAAAAGAAATTCTTGAGTTTGCAATTAAATATCGTATTCCATTTGTCTATGATTCTACACCATCGTGGAGTGAGAGAGGACGTATGCGAGATATTTTAATTCCACAAATTAATAGTTTCGATAAAGATATTATTGAAGGGTTACTTGAATTAGCAAGTAATTTTAAAGAAATACATAAAATTTATAAAACATCAAATATTCCATATATAACATTTGAGGCAACTGAGTGTAGTCTAATAGATCCAAAAATATATTTTTTTGATTATTGGAAAAACATTATGAATATTATATGTAGTCACTATAATATTCATAATATAAAAAATAAGGGAATACAAAATATGATTGATAATTTTAAGAATGAAAATAGAATCACATTAAGTAAAAATATTATTTGTAAACAAACAGATAATACTATTACATTTTATTTAATTTCTACTTAAAATATTATCATATTTAATATTAATGAATAATGTTTTAATTCAACAATACAAATTGTTTAATGATAATAATTTATTAATAGACTACATTGTTTACCATAAAATTATGGTTTATGATGAAATAGTTGATCCAAATATTATTATAGATGCACCTAGGTATAATTATGATGATTTAGAATTTAGAGGTAATATAAGAATTCCATATTATAATAATAATAAAGTTATTGCTATTAAAATAAATATGAATGATATCTATAATTATATTTCTTCCACTAGTTTTATTCCAGATAGTGAAATAATATGTGGTGAAAAAATACAAACATTAGCAGATATTGTTACCGGCGAACATAGTTCACTCGTTTTTAATCCGAATAATTTGCATTATTCGAAGAAAATGATTTTACTTGATCAATTAAATGATTTAACTATTTATAAATCTATTTTTGTATTTACACATGATTTAGATAAATTTTATCTTAAATTTAAAAACCAATTAAATGATAAAATTATTATTACACATAATTCAGATCATGAAATTAAATATAATATTAACTCCAAATTACATTTTGCACAAAATTGTTTAATAAAATTTCCAATACCATTACCTATAGGAATTGAAAATACTCAATGGTTTGATCATAATATATTTAATAAGGTTCGTAAATTAAATATACCAAAAACAAAAGAAATATATTTTTATTTTAATTTACAAACACATCCATCAAGACAAATATGCTATGATAAATTAAAAGATAAATTAGAATGGAATATCAAAAGAAATAAAGAAGATTATTTTAAAGAATTAGCAACACATAAATATGCTATTTGCCCTAGAGGTAATGGTTTAGATACTCATCGTATTTGGGAATGTTTATATTTAGATGTTATACCAATAGTTATTGAACAAGATTTTATAAATATAGATAATTTACCAATCATTGTTTTAAAAGATTGGTTAGAATTAGATTTAACAGATAGTTTTAAGAATATTAATTTAAATAAGTTAACTATAAAATACTATGCTGATATTTTGAAATAAAATTTATTTTTTTCGCATTGTTTACAAAAATATTTACTTTTATTATAACACTTTATACAGTATTTATGTTTACAGTCAAGTGTTATAATATTTTTAGATATATTACAAGAAGAACATTTTATTTCTTCTTTTTCATTTGCTATTTTTACATTAGATTTAGAAAAACACCAACCCATATTATTATTTATATTATTATTTTAATGTTAAATAAATACCACCAAGTGTTATTCCATATGATACTAATAATTGACACATTACTATTATTTTAAGTAATTTACTTTTAGGATGCATATTATTATAACCAGTTGTTGTTTGTAACATAGTAGAATAAAATAATGAATTAGTTATTCTATCTTCATTATTAGAAACTTTGTGTGTAATAAAATATTTATCAATGTTTCCAAAAAAATTATAATAAATTATTGCAAAAATAATTAATGATATCGAATGTGTCATAAGTAATTTATTAAATACATATCCAAGTTTAGTCATATAATAATATTTAGAAAATATTTCTAGTATAAGATATGGATTTATGGATTATAATTTTAATATTGGTTATATTATTTTATATTTTCTGTTTTGAAAAATTTACAACAGTAGAATGCTTGCCAGATGTAAGAATATTAAATAAAACAGAATTAACAGAAATATTATTAAATAATAAAGATAAATATTATGATAGATTTAATAATATAGATTTACAAGTACGAAATGTCAGTAATATTGAAGAATATAAAGATAAAATAAAAAATTCACCAGTTAATATTAATGTTTATTTAAAAAATATAATTATTGATACAACTAAAAAAGTAGATGAAAAATTTAAAAATTATAAAATAATAGGATTTGATGGTAATAAAGTAAATGCAATAAAATGGACTATTGGAATAATCGATGGTCGTGAATATGAAGCTGGTTACCCACATACTAGAGATAATGTAATTATTATATCAAAAGATTTGATAACAAGTAATAATCTATTTAGAGTATTATTACATGAAAAAGTGCATGTATATCAAAAGACTTTTAAAGAAGATATAAAATTATATCTTAAAAGTAATAATTTTAGTATATCTAATTACAATAATAATAGTTGTAGAGCAAATCCAGATACTGATGGATTAATATACATAAATCAAGATAATAATCAAATGTTGTGTTTATATAATAATAATCCACAAGGTATAATGGATGTTACTTATTATCCAAAAAATTTTTCAATGTACGAACATCCATTAGAATTTATGGCTTATACAATTGAAAATAGTTTAGTATAAATTTATATTTAAACATATTATAAAAAATCACTTAAATATTTATTAATAATATGTATTTAATGGATACTGAAACCTATGCTTTTTCTGCTGATATTAACCAGCTTTTGTCATTAATCATTAATGCTGTTTACTCAAATAAAGAAGTTTTTTTAAGAGAATTAATTTCTAATGCATCTGATGCACTTAATAAAGTTAGATATGAAAGTTTAACTGATTCATCATATCTTGATAGTGAACCTAATTTAGAAATAAAAATAACCTTTGATAAAAATAATAGAATTCTTATGATTAGAGATACCGGTGTTGGTATGACCAAAGATGAATTAGTTAATAATTTAGGAACAATTGCTAGTTCTGGAACTAAAAAATTTTTAGAATCAATGAATGTCAATAAAGATATGCCGCTTATTGGTCAATTTGGTGTTGGATTCTATAGTGCTTATTTGGTATCTGATAAAGTTGTTGTTGTTTCTAAGAACAATAGTGATGAACAATATTCTTGGGAATCATTAGGTAATGGAACATTTAGTGTTCAAAGAGATGAAACTGATTATCAACTTAATCGTGGATCATTAATAATGTTACATCTTAAGGATGATATGAGTGAATATCTTGAAGAATCCCGTATTAAAAGTTTAATTAAAAAACATAATCAATTTATTGAATTCCCAATTTATCTTGAAACTCAAAAAACAAGAGAAGTTGAAGTAGAAGATGACTCAGTAGAGGATGTCGAAAAAGTAGAGGATGAAGAAAAAGAAACAAAAAAAATTACTGAAACATATACTGAATTTGAACAGCTTAATAAAGAAAAACCATTATGGAGTCGTAGTGCAAAAGAAGTAACTGAAGATGAATATAGTGAATTCTATAAATCATTAACTGGTGATTATGATTCATACCTTGATGTGTCTCATTTTAATGTAGAAGGTCAAGTAGAATTTAAAGGTTTGTTATATATTCCAAAACGTTCACCAATTGATCTTTTTGATGGTCAAACAAAACGTAAGGGTATGGTTAAATTATATTCTAGGAAGGTATTTATTACTGATGATTGTGAAGATCTTTTACCAGAATATTTAAAATTCGTAAGAGGTGTAATTGAAACTGAAGATATTCCATTAAATATCAGTCGTGAAACTCTTCAACAAAACAAAATTCTTAAAGTAATGGGAAAGAATATTATTAAAAAGACATTTGACATGTTTACTAAAATTAGTGAAGATCCAGATAATTTCAAAATCTTTTATGAACAATACAATAAGTCAATTAAATTAGGTATTCATGAAGATGCTACTAATCGTAATAAACTATTACCATTACTTCGTTATGAGACATCTAACTCAAATGGTGATCAAATTTCATTAGATGATTATGTTGAAAATATGAAAGATGGTCAAACATCCATTTATTACATTACAGGTGAATCAGTAAAATCAATTACAAATAGTCCATTTTTAGAAAAATTAAAAGCAAAAGACTATGAAGTAATTTTTATGTGTGATCCACTTGATGAATATGTAACACAACAAGTAAAAGATTACAAAGATAAAAAACTAGTTTGCATTACTAAAGAAAATATTGATTTAAATGATGATGAATCTGAAAAAGAAGAATTTGAACGTGCTAAAGTAGAATATAAATCAGTTTGTGATTATATTAAATCAGTACTATCTGATGAAGTTGAGAAAGTAGTTGTTTCCAATAAATTAGCAGAGTCGCCATGCATTCTATCAACTAGTGAATTTGGATGGACTGCAAATATGCAAAGAATTCTTAAAGCACAAACATTTAATCGTCCAGAAATGAGTTATATGATGGGACGTAAAGTATTAGAAATTAATCCAAACAACAGTATTATTCAGAAGATTAAATTCAAACTTGATTCTGAACAGAATGATCTAAGTAGTTTTGTTAAATTGTTATATGATATTACTTTACAATCTTCTGGTTTTACACTTGAAGATCCATCTGAATTTTCTAGTAGAGTATTAAATTTAATTGATAACAGTTTAGATACTGGAATTAAATCTGTTGACTTATCAGTTTAAATATATTTTTATTATTTTCCCAATAACCAAATTTATCTTTTTCTAATAATAATTTAGTAAATATATTTGAAAAATAATCTGAACTATCTTTTGGTAATAAAGATGGTAAATTATCAATAGCGATTATATCAACATATTGATTATATGAATACACTGGTTCAGTCCATGTTGTACATTTATTATATAATTTTATTGGATTATTTTCTTTAGTATAATCACAACTAATATCAACTATTATTATTGGTTTCGTAAAAACAGTATTTTTATCAAACCATATTTCGTTAGATTCTTCAGATAATTTAATACAGTTATATAAAATATCATAATTTTTTAAATTAGATTTATCATTACCTTTTTGTATTTGAATATATTTTAGATTTAAATTATCTAAAATATATTTGACCCCTTCCCCACAATTACCATTAGAACCAATAATACAAATATTTATATTTTGCAACGATGAATTATTAATTGTTTCACAATATTCTAAATTTGATATATTTTTACCAGGATATTGTTTTTTCGTAATATATTGTAACAAACCTAAATAACCGCCAGCGATACCTGCATAGTAACCAAATGATATTAATCTTTTATTATTATTTATAAAATATTCAAAATCATATATAATACTTGAACTATTTTTAAAAGCTGATAAAATTTTTTCAGAACCTAGTTGATTTTTATAACTATGTGAAAAATATACATGACTATGACCTGCTAATTTATCTAAGTTATCAAGGTCTTTTAAACCAACTATCAATGCATCTTTAAATATTGGATCATACCATAATTTATTAGTAATTATTGCTCCATTATTTTGATATTCTTCATCACTATAAATTCTATTTTCTGAACTTTGAACATAAACAATATAATTATTTAACTTTTTAATATCATTTGGAACCAACGGCGTTCTATGTTCATCTTTATTATGTTCTGATCTTATATATATCATATAATACATGAGAATATATAGTGTTTTGTAAGAAATATAAATCTATTCTTTTTTAATAATGAATAAAAATCAATCTAAACATTTAAAATATGAAAAACAATATAAAAAAAACACAAAGTATTGGGGTATTGGCATTGAAAATGAAATTTATTTAGAATTTGTAAATGAAAATTTAATTTCTAAACAACGCATATTATCAAATAGGAAAAAGGAAAGATATAGTGTTGATTACTATTCTAATTATAAAAAAGAATGTTTGAATAATTCATTACAACAGTTTGTTTTAAAAAATGATTTATATATAAATGTGCCAATATTATTAAATTCGCATAGCTTTATTTATACAGATATGTTAAATAATTCAAAAACTTTATATACAAAATTAACAGAACCAAATCCAAAATTTATAGGTAAAACATTGATTGAAACATTAGAAGAAGATAATAAATATTTTATTAATAATAATAATTGGACATTTGATGGCGACACACTTGAATTTATTACATGTAATTTTTTTAATACTAATTTGCAAGATATTATAGAAGAATTAAAAAATATTAAAACTGAATTTATTACTGAAATTAATTTTTCATTCAAAAAATTAAATATATTTAGTAAATATGGTAATTTATCAATAATGAAAACAAATAATCCATTTGCAATGCATATGACCAATTTGAATAATATTGCAATGTTTAATAATGGAACATTACATTATAACATTACGTTACCTACTATTTTAGATAATAATGGATTAATAAAAGATTTTGAAAAATTTAAAAATGATCATAAAAAAGCTATTAAAATTATTCAATGGTTAGAACCATTATTAATAGCAGTATATGGTTCACCAGACCCATTATCATCTTTATCAAAAAAATTTTCAAAGGCATCGCAAAGATGTGCAATATCTAGATATATAGGTGTTGGAACTTATAATACGGATGAAATGAAAATAGGTAAAATTTTATCAATACCAATAACAGAATTAATATGTAACCAATTAAATTGTTGGTGGTTTCATAATTTTTATGAAGATAATGGTTATACAAAATTAGATGAAATAGGTCTAGATATTAATTTTAATAAACATTATAATCATGGAATAGAATTAAGATTTTTTGATCACATAAGTGATAATGAAAAATTATTTGAATCATTTGAATTTATTATTTATTTAATGGATTATATACTTGAAATTGATGATATAATTGATAATCCTATAATAAATAAATTATGGAATCAAATAGTATTAAAAACAATAATAAATGGTAAAGATAATGAATTAAATAACAATGAAAAAAAAATATATGAAAATTTTTTTAATATTAAATTAAAAAAAATAAATATAGTAGATATTTATTATGAAATATATGATGCATTATTATTAAAATTTAATATATTAGTTAAAACAGCTGAAGAAGATATATTTGTACTAGTACCAAATGGTAAATTTTCATTATATTCATTAAAATCTTATACAAAAAAAATAAAATTAACAGATACTACTGGTGCTAATATAATTGATAATGAAACAGTTAGTAACGATATAATTGTTAATGAAATAGTTAGTAACGATATAATTGTTAATGAAATAGTTGAAATAATTAATAACAATGAAGTAGAAATAGTAGATAATTCGTACTGTTGTTATTTTTTTAAACGAAACTTTTTCTAATATATAATAATGTATACTAAAGCATTTATATTATTATATATAATAATATTACTATATTTATTTGCAACAAACTTTATTGGGTATAATTTATTATGTAATGATAAATTTACTTGTATTTTAAAAATAAATGGTAATTATGACAAAGATCAATTTATAAATATATTAAATAGTTTTGATATATTTAATTACAAATTATATAATAATTTTTTAATAAAGTCAATCAATAAAAGTTATCAAATAATAAATAATGACGATATTATTAATAAAGATTCTATATTTATAATTAATGTTTATGAATTTACAGATTACTATGAATTTAAAATAATTGCAGATCATAGATTATTTGATATGCAATTATTATTGAATATTATAAATGATTATATATATAATAATACTAATCAGAAAAAAATGAGTATTTATAGAAACTTTATTCCTTTAATACCGTTATTACCGGTTAGTATAAGTATTAATAATATATTACGTAGTAATACAAATTATCATACTAGTATTTCATTTGATAAGTATTATATAGAAAAAGTTAAAAATGAATCATTAAATAAATTAAATATTTCATATTTATCAGATCTAGATATAATTATATCATTATTAACTAAAAATTATATGGATTATGCAAATAGATCATCATGTAATGTATGTATAGTTAAATCTATTAGAAATAACCAAAATAAATATAAATTAGGTAATATATTAATTCCAAATAATGTTCATATTAGGAATAATAATATAGAAAATATTGCAACAACCGTACGTAACAGTTATATAAAAAAAATTATAGTTAAAGAATGTAATATTTTTATAACATCATGGATACCTAATAAAGAAATATCTCAAAATATAATTTCAATATCACCAACAGAATGGTATAATAATATTAATACAAATTACAACTGGGGATATAAATACAATTATATAATAATATTTTTTGATAGATTAACTAATAACTATAATTGTTTTATTGCAAATAAGTCTTAATTTATACGTAAGATTACTAAATGGGCCGATACAGATTCAGTACCTCCTGCATTTGGTGTAATTTTAAGTGCTGTAGAATTACCAGCTGGATTACGAATAGTTAATATATTATTAATACTTAATGTTTGTATTAAACAAACTCCTACTAATTGACTAGTACCAGTGGCTCTACCTACAGTTGTATATGTTTGTTGTAAATTATTTAATGAAACTAGCAATTGACCAGGTTCATCTACACTTACCTGAAATGATATTTGATAGGTTCCAATGGCTACTAATCTAAAGCTAGAAGGGCCTACTCTTTGAATATCCGTTCCTAGAAAGGGACCATCGCTTGGAAATTCAACATCTGCACCTACTGCAATTGTAGCAGAATTGTCTCCTGGCATTAAAGCATAATAATCTGCATAAGATAATACAAATGTTGGACCAGTAGTACCTATAGATCCAGTTGCGCCAACAGCACCAGTAGCACCTATAGAACCAGTAGCACCTATAGAACCAGTAGCACCAGTAGCACCAACTGATCCAGTATCACCTGATGGTCCAGTAGCACCAGTAGTACCAACTGATCCAGTATCACCTGATGGTCCAGTAGCACCAGTAGTACCAACTGATCCAGTATCACCTGTTGGTCCAGCAGTACCAACTGATCCAGTATCACCTGTTGGTCCAGTAGCACCTGTTGGTCCAGTATCACCTGTTGGTCCAGTATCACCTGTTGGTCCAGTATCACCTGTTGGTCCAGTATCACCTGTTGGTCCAGTAGCACCTATTGATCCAGTAGCACCTGTTGGTCCAGTAGCACCTGTTGGTCCAGTAGCACCTGTTGGTCCAGTAGCACCTGTTGGTCCAGTAGCACCTGTTGGTCCAGTAGCACCTGTTGGTCCAGTAGCACCTATTAATCCAGTAGCACCTTTATGACCTTTATGACCTCTATGCCCTTTATGACCTCTATTTCCTACTTGAACTTGAATACAATCTTCAACATTTTGTTCTTCGGAATCTGAATCATTTCTTTTAGATTTGTGATGGTGGTGGTGGTGGTGGTGATGATGATGGTTTTTATTATCATCAGATGAGACTGTAGTTTCGTTACTTTCTTCAGAATCAGATGAATCATTATTTAAGTGTTTTTTATGAGTAGGACTCATGTATATATAGTATTAGATATTTTATTTTTTCTATATATTTATTTTAAAAATTATATATTTATATTTTAAAATATATAGTCTGTTTTTTGCAAAGGTGTATTATTTAATCTTTTTAAAATTTCAATATATCTAATAATATTAAGATTTTCAACTAATTTAATTCTTTTATTATAAGTTAATTGGTTTTCTATATCTTCTTCTGAATCCCATTCATTTGGAATAGTATATATTGAAATATTATTTATTTGTTTTTTAATATTTTGATATTGTTTACCTAATTCTTCAATATCATCAATACCATAATCAATATTAGAAATAATATTTTTAATAATATGTGATGGTATTAATTTCTCTAATTCTAATTTTTCCTCTTTTAATTTATCTTCAGACTCAGATAATAAATCAAAAATATGATCCAATAATTCTTTTTCATGATGTTTACTACTATGTTGTAAACGAGAAGACTTTATTTTTGGTAGTGGTTGTACAGTATGATGGGATTCAAACGAATTACTAGGTATATAAAATTCCCGCGACATTAATTTACGTTTTCTATCAAGTTTAATATCTGCAAAATCAGTTTCAAAATCATGCGAACTAATTCTTAACATATTATCATATTCTATTTTAGCTGCTTTTTTAGCAAGTTCGACAATATTCTTTTTATCTTGTTTCGTATTTATTTTTCTAGGAATTACAAGATCATGAATGGGTGTAAATGATGCAGGAGTTTCTAATAATGGAAATTGAGATGAATTTGTTAAATCAGGTAATTCTTGAACTTGTTCTATAGGTTTAGATAATGGTTGATATTCTTTAGCAGGACCTCTTAATTTTGATTTACGTCTGTCAATATTATGACTACGTATACAATTTTCTTTATTTGGACAATTACCATATTTACATTTTTCGCATTCACACTGATGTGTACACTCAATATTTAATTTGCCGGAGGCAATTTTTAGTTTTTGTTTAATATCATTCTTACTTGTTTGTAACTGTTGTAAATCATGTATTGCAATAGCAGCTTCTTTTTTAATTATTTTATATTCATCTATTGATTCTGGTGTGCCCATTCTTGTTTTATTTATTCTACTTTGTACTTTAACAGCATTTTTTTCATCTACTAATTTTTGTGCAACTATTATTTTTTTTTCTAAATCTGATAATATTATTTGTGCATGATCTAATTCGGTTTGTACTACTTTTTTATTACGAACACATAAATCACATTCTCTTTCACAAAAAGGTGTTGTTGCACATTCTTGACATAAACGTATTTCTGGGTCATTATCTATCATTTCTCTTGTTATATGAATACCATTATTACATCTATCTAAATTCATTGATCTACATTTATTTTTTAAATAGTGTGTACATATTCGTGTATCTTTACTACCTCCTAATAATTTTTTTAATTCTAAGTATTTATTTTTATACTTTAAATATTTTGTTTTATAATCTTCCATTATATATCATTATATTATTTTAATTAAAATAATATAATAAATTTTCTATACAGGTTTTGGTAATGTTAATTTAGGCATTTCTTCAAATACACCACATCCACCCTTAGTTGCTAAAGCCCATATAATATATAAATAAGGGCAAAAGAAAGCAGATAAGAAAGCGACTAAGTTAAATCCCTTATTACATTTCCATGATAAATAAATAGCAAAGAATGATACTATAAGGTGTGTAATAACATATAATTGTTTATATTGAGGTTTTTTTTCAACAGTTTCTTCATTTTGATTATCATCTAAAATATATGATGAACTCATTTATATAATTATTATTAGATATTTTTTTTATATGTTCCATTTTTATTTGCTATAATTTCTAAAATATTTTTTATAGTAATATTTTTTATATCAATATTTTTTGGTATTGGAATATTCTGACTATTATTTTCTGATTGTATTTGTAAATAGTTACCATATTGACCATTTTTAACATATACTTTTTTATCTTTAATAGTAAATGATTTTGGACCATCTGACTTTTTATCAATAACTTCTTTTGCAAAGTCCAAATCAATTAATGTTTCATCTTCACATGTTATTGAATAGTTATTACTATTATATTTTAAATATAACCCAAATTTTCCATTGGCCAAATAAACATGTTTTTTATTTATTTTTCCTAATAATTTAGGATAAGCTACTAATTTAATAGCCTCTTCTAAATCTATATTAAGGTCTGGTATTGAAACATATTTAGGTTTTTCTTCTTCAAAATATTTAACATATGGCCCATATTTTCCACTTCCTGTAAATAATTCTTTACCAGTACTTGGATCTATTCCTAATAATTTATCATTTGAAATAGAAACAGTAAGTTTTTCAACTATTGGATTAAACATTTTATAAAACATATCTAATACATTATACCATTTAGCTTTACCCTCTGCAATTTTATCTAAATATGTTTCAAATTCAGATGTAAAATCTACTTGCATAATAGGTGTAAAGTTAGTTTGTAAAAATTCAGTAACTATAGTACCTAATTCGGTTGGAACAATTTTATTATTTTCTTTTCCTAACACAACTTCTTTTATAGACTCTTTGATTTTATATTTTTTATCTAATTCAATATTCGATGATGATACTTTTGTTCCTTCAATGTTCTTAACTTCAACATATTGTCTTTCTATAATTTTATTAATAATTGTTGCATATGTAGATGGTCTACCAATATTATTTTTTTCTAAAAACTTAACTAAATTTGCTTCATTAAATCGTAAAGGTAATTTAGTAAATTCTTCTGATATTTTAATTTTATGGAAATCTAAAATATCTGAAACTATAATTTCTATTTTACCTGTATCTTTTTCTTCTTCTGAATCATCAGAATTATCGTATAAAATTAAAAATCCATCAAATATAATAGATTGATAAGTGCTAACCCAAATAGAATTATCAAGTATGGACTTATTAGAATTTAATGTATCTATATTTATTGATTGGATATTTAATTTTGCATAAGCCATTTGTGATGCCATTGTTCTTCTCCATATTAAATTATATAATTTTGTTTGTTCTGAATCAGACTTTATTAATTCAACCAAAGATAAATTAGTTGGTCTAACTGCTTCATGTGCTTCTTGTGCATTACCAGAAGATGAATAATTACATGGTTTTGAATATTCTTCGCCATATTTATCAATTATATATTTTTTACAACCATTAATAGCATCTTGTGATAAATTTACTGAATCAGTTCTCATATAAGTAATAAAACCACCTTCATATAATTTTTGAGCAACTTCCATTGTTTTTTTAACAGAAAATCTTAATTTTGTAGATGCTTCTTGTTGTAAAGAAGATGTTATAAAAGGAGGTGAAGGTTTACGTATAGATATTTTATTTTGTATATCTTTTACTTTGAAAACAGATTTTTTATTAATTTGATTTAAAAAATTTTTAGCAACTTCTGCTGATTCAAACTTGTGCATGTGTGAATTTTGCATTAAAATTCCATTAATTTTTGTTGAATTAAATAATAATTCAATAGATGTTTTTAAATATGGTGAATTAACACTATTATTTATTTCATCTTCTTTTTCTTTTATAATTTTTACTACAACAGATTGAACACGACCAGCTGATTTAGCATGTCCTAAATTATTAGTTTGCAATATAGGACTAATTTTATAGCCAACTAATCTATCTAACAGTCGTCTAGCTTGTTGAGCGTTTACCATATTCATATTAATCAATTTAGGATTAGCAATTGCATCTTGTATTGCTTTCTTTGTTATTTCAGTAAAAATAATTCGAGGTGGATTTTTTAAATCTAATATATTTGATAAAGACCATGCAATTGCTTCTCCTTCACGATCATTATCAGCTGCTAATATAACACTATCACATGTTTTAGCAACTTCTTTTAATTCTTTTACAATTTTATGTTTACCTTCAGATATAATATAGTTTGGAGTGTAATTATTTGCAACATCAATAGATAATGTTTTTGGATCTAAATCCATACAATGCCCAAACGATGCTTTTACAATATAATTACTACCTAAATATTCGCCTATCTTTTTAATTTTTCCTGCAGATTCTACAATTACTAAATGTTTTGGCATATATATATACCTATTACTGTTATATTTTTAATTATCAATATTTTTTATGTTTAAATTAGTTTAAATTTTAAAATTTATATAAATTTACATTGAAAATATTATTATATCTATTATATATATACAATGACACTAACTTTACAAAAATTACTTATATTAAATAAATTAATGCCATTTAAAACACCAAATATTAAAGTATATACTCAAACAAAAATAGAAGAAGTTATTAAAACATTAAATAATAAAATTGTTTATTTACATTCAACTTTTGGTTTGTTTTTAAATAAAAAACCTCTTACTTGTGATAATATTGAATTACCAGTTGGAACAATTGTTCAATATGCAGGGACAACTCCACCTACTGGATGGCTAATTTGTAACGGCTCTACATTATTAATCGCCAATTATTCTAATTTATATGATGTTATCAATAATATTTATGGGAGTGATAATAGTGGATTAACATTTAATTTACCAGATTTTAGAGGTAGAACTTCCATAGGAACTAATAGTACTAATAGTATTTTAAGTAGTAGAATTATTGGTACATATGAAGGTAAAGAATCACAAATATTATCAGTTAATGAGTTACCTACACATAATCATAATGCAACAAGTGATAGTGCAGGATTACACGATCATACTGGAAATACTAGTATTATTCCAAATCATATTCATAATACAAATTCATCTGGTGATCAATATAATCAATATGGAATGATGCATAAAAGTTATGGTGGAAATAATACAGCAAATAATCTTCAATTAACAGAAACGTTTAATTCACCAGATATATTAACGCAACCATTACAATTGGATATATATGCAGCAGGTACACATAATCATGAAATAATAGATGATGGATTACATAATCATAATATTAGTATAAATAATACTGGTAATGGTCAACCATTTAATATAATGCCACCATTTTTGGTAATTAATTATATTATTAAACATTAATAAATATATTATAAAAAAAATAATTTATCATAATATTTATATGGTCAAACCTATTTATATAGGAGGAGGTGTAGTATTTTTATTAATACTATTAGCAGTTGCATATTTTTTGTACTCTAAGAACAAAAAAACAAAAGAATTAGAAAATAAGAAACCTAGACATACAGATAATAAAAAAAAGAAATCTGATCATGTAGATGAACATGAAAATGAACATGAAAATGAACATGAAAATGAACATGAAAATGAACATGAAAATGAGCATCATGAAAATGGTAATAAAATACATCAATCATCAGAGTATAAACATTAGTTATTAAATATAATTAAGATCTCTGTAATGATATCCATAAATCATAAATGCTATTACTTTCATAATTACTTAATACAATGGGTTCAATACATTTTCTATCAATTTCTAAACAATCAAATATTTCAAATAATATAGTTTTTATTACTTGAATTATATTATCTTCTGTTTTTTCATTAGTAATTTCTGGAAACATAACTTTAATATAATCAATTGCATTATTAAAGTTAGCATTAGTATATTTTTCTATTAAATTTTTCCCTCTTAATACATTCAAGTATCTTGAAATTGGTCCTCTAATGTATTCAAATAATTTATTTATTCTAATCATATACAGTTCTGGAATAGGATTTATTTTTTTTAATTCAGATGGTTTTAATTTTGTAATATCTTTAAAATCGCCATTAGTTTCAAAATATAAATGGTATTTTGAAAAATCAATTAAGCACCCGCCATCATTATTTGTGATATCAAATATTATTTTTTTTGAAAACAAAGGTTTATCCATACTGAATATATTCATATATTTTTTAATATCTTGTCCTGTATAATCTTGTACAATCATTTTTTTATCATGTGACAAAACATAATCTATTAATTTTTGCATATATTTATCTAATTTGCCGGGATTTTGATTAAGCTGGGAGTCGGGAGCTTGCGAAAGACTCCATTGTGAATCTATTTTACGATAAAAATAATTTAATTTATATGCTAGTACTAAAATTGTTTTATTCATTAATATTCTTAATTCTTTATTACTATCAATTATTTGAAGATCTGGTATTATTTTTTGAATTATTAAAGGATTTTCCAATAAAGGATCAAATAAAATTATTACTTTTTTTTTATTATTAAAATGTTTATCATATAAAAATAATGGATATTGTTGACAAAAATTTGGATTACTTGGTTTATGACCACCTATATTTGCCGCACACCCTACGCTAAAATAAATAAGATCTGGATTGAAATTATTTATTTGATCAATTGTAATATCATTCATATTTTACTTGATACTTATAAATTACTAAATAAATATCAATTTTTATTATTTTTAAAAATTCTAGTAGATGGGTTTATAATTTACTTTGTAAATTATTACACATCGGTACAATTTTTATAAAGATCAGTCGCTCGAGTAGACGATTTTTATAAATTAAGTATTGTCTTCATTATCTGAATCGCTACAATAATCATAATAATTTTTATCATTATAGATAGAATTTTGAATATCTACATTATGTATGATATCAACAACCGAATCATATAATTCTTGATAAGTCCATGGTTGAATCCATTCATTATCTTTAAATATTTTATATTCAAATATATTATTATCCATATAATTATTATTGTACCAAAATAAATTAGTAAAATCATCTAAATCAGCAGGATAATCGATATCTTTTGTAATATTATTTTTAATATTAATAATTAATTTATTGTAACATTCTTCTTCTGTAAAACAAATAAAAGTTAATGTTTCATATTTTGGGACATCTGGTTTTGTAAATGTAATAAACATTGGAATAGACATATAAATTATAATTATACTATAAATAATATAATTATCAATTTTATTGATTAAATTTACTTAAAATGAAATAAAATACAGCAGGTATTATAATATGTAAATTTCTTTGAATAATATTTAATTTTCTAGGAGTATCTTTTTTTAACCATTTTAAAGGAAACAAAACATCATCTGTATGTTCTTCATTAAAAAATTGTAATGATTCATAAAATCCACGAATAACTAATAGTTCAATAAATGAATCTACAGGTACTAGAGATAAATATCCAGGATAAATAATCTTCTGGGTATCAATTACCAGTTGTGGTATATCATTATTATATACTATAGGTAATACATTGTTTGTTAAAAATCCATCGTAATATATATAGTTATTAATAGTTTGACCAAAAATACTAGATGTAGTAAAAAATGGTATTTTAATAGCGGCAGACAATACATTTAGTAAATGTTCATTTGAATCAAACTTATCTATATATGTTTCTTGAAAACCAAATAATGTTAATTTTGATAATCCTATTTTAATTTTTTTAGTACATAATAAATATGCATCTTTTGGTAAAATATTTTTAATTACTTCTATAACTGCAATATCTAAATCATAAATATTATTTAATTTTTTAATTTGATAATAAGATTTAATCCATAAATCATCATCTAATGAACAAGCATATGTAATAGCTGATATTGCACCTGCACTAACACCAATTATATTTCTTATTTTTATTTGTTTTTTAGTTTCATAATATTTGAGTATTTTACATAATCCAATATGATAATAACCTCTTAATCCTCCACCACCTAAAATTAAATCAAATTCATTATATTTAAAGTTCATATTATCACAATTTAGCATATTAAAATAAGTAACGAGAGAATGGTTTGGATCCATATATTAATATATATTTAAAATATTATTTTAAATATTATTTAAATTTTTCAATAATGTTATTTACATCAATTGGACTAACCATTTCAGATGGAGGATAACTATATAAACTGTATGGATAAATAGATTCAGTTAGTGGTAATGATCTTACATCTTTAGTTATAATAACTTTTTTATTTGGTACAGATGGATCTGGTTTTTCATATAATACCCATCTAAATTCATCAAATCTTTCTTGACGAACTAATAAATTACCTGGTTTAAATAATGGTCTATATAAAACATTAACAATATCTTTTTCACTGCGCATTAATAATTTTCCAATACGATTATCTAAATATTTAACAAAATATTCTCTAATATAGGAACTAATATCTCTGGTAAGTGTATCTGATCTTATCTTAGTTAACATATCTATAATAGGTTGTCCTGGTGGTAAACCTTCTTGTTTTCTAAGTTTTGTTGTAAATACTACTGGGTCAAATACTTCTTTAAATTGATCAAAAATCATATCTTTAAAATTAGCTCCTTCAAAGACACCATTCTTACCTGGGTAAATATGTGGTGAACATATCTTATAATGAGATTGATCTTGTAAATCAGAATATTTTGAATCGAATAAAACTAAATAACCATAGTTAGGAACATAATAATCTAAACCATTTACATTGTAAATCCAATAAGATAAACTATTTGGTTCGTAGAATAAATCTTTAATATAGATATTGTTTTCTAATGAAAATTCTTCAAAGAAAATTTCATTTTCTTGTAATGTATACATTATATGCATAATCTGAAATAAGATAGATGTCCATACTTCTGTTGAATGATAACCGGTTGCTATCATTTTTCTCAATGATCCTTTAGATTCATATAATGGCGATGCCCATCTAATAATATTACTATTGGGAGCTTCAGTTAATAAAACTAGAGATTCACCGGTACTTACAGATATATCTAATTTACCAAATTGAGTAATATGAATATTAATAAACATAAATATATCATTTGCAATTATCTTATCAGTATAAGCTAATACAGAATTATCAAATTTAAATATAATACTTGGAAACTTAGTTATATTATATTTACTAATTAATCCTAAACTTGAAGGGTCTTTTATATTAAAAATTCGTAATGTTAAATTCTTTTTATTTTTTAACATGTCAGATAAAAGTTTCCATTCGTTTTTAATAACATCAGTTATATCTGCAAATAAGTATATTTTAAGATCAATATCATCATCTAATGAAATATTTCTTTTAGATACAACGCCAGACACAGCAGATTTAGATATTAAATTATGTTTTGAATTTATAATACTTGCATCAAGTTTATCTTTATTTTGAATATCATTTAATTTACCCCAGTTAATTTTTGACATATTATCTATTTTGTATAATATGCTTGTAATAAAATTAGGTGATATTTTTTTCTTAATAATATTATCTTTAACATGTTTATAATAAGCTAATTCTCTCCATAAATTAAAATCAAAATTATTTAAATTTTCATTAATTGTATTACCATTCATTTCACCTAAAGATATATTATAGATTCTTACATTAATACCGGTTGCTGTTTTTGAAATTTGTACGTTATGTTTTTCTTCATTATATCTAATTGGATATGCGGCTCTATAAATTATATAATTTGCACCAAGATCATTATATGGGTTATTATTAAGTGAATATGGATTTAAATCTAATAGTTTAATAGATGAAAGTAATGAATTTTTACCACCGGTTACATTCATATCCTCACCATCTAAATTAGTATTAATTAAATTTCTCATAAAATTTATTAATTCAAGACGTTCATACGTAGATGCAAAACTAAAAGATCTTGGGTCGCCAGGAATAATATCTTCATAAATTCTACTTACAGTACTAAAATCATGTAATGGATTTGCTAGACTAATATTATATACTTTTTGCATTGGTTGTTTGTACACCGGATTTAATACATTTGAAAAAGGTATTGCAGTGGTTGCCATTCCTGTGTTATCATATAATGGTACATAAACTGGTGGTGGTTCTGGTTTAGGTTGTTTTTGATTAGTATCATAAATAGTTTGTTCTAATAATACAGGCGGTGTTCTTACTTGTGGAGCATCTTGTTGTCTATTTTTATTAACATTTCTTTGATCGTTAGTCATAAATGGATCATTTTTTTCAGCTTGATAAGGTGGTACAGAAGGTTTTTCACCACCGCCTTTTAATTTATTAATTTTTTTATTAATTCGTTTAAGTTTTTTTTGTTGACCTAATATAGATTCATTATCTGATTCTAAAATGCTTTTAAATTCGGAATTAATATTACGATTACCTTTATATGATTTATTATTAGCAAAGCTATCCTGAACTTTGGCGAATTCATTAAAATAATTATCATTCAATAAATTTTCTAAATTATTATTTTTCATATCTATTAATTTAGCTATGAAATTTTTTGTGGGTAAATCTATATTTTTATTTTCTTTTAAAATATCTTTACATAGAAAAATTATGTCTGATAATTGATTAATATTATTATCAATAGGTATATTTGAATTATTATCAATAATTAATCTTTCTTTAATTTTAATATTAGAATCGCTTATATCTTTTTCAATTTCATCTATTTTATCTTCTAATAAATTATCTTCGCGTAATGATATATCATCACTATTAATTTTAGTATTTGTTAAAATTGCATTTTCAAAATTAGTTATTTTAATTTCAAATGATTGAACAGGTAAATAATACATTTTTCCATTTAATAATAATTCAGTATTGTTGGCATCTTGTTTATTAATATATACAAATATATTATCAAGATTTAAATTATTATGAGTAAAGTATTTATATTTTTGTTTTATTATTGCTAAAGTAAATATAACTTGAAATAATACTATTTTATAATTTATTTTATTTTCTTTATTATAATTTCGTAATGTATCTATTTTAAAAAATTTTTCTCTTATTTTTAAGTTAACAATTTTTTTTTTATTTTTATTTATGTATTTTTCAAATACATCTGGTATAGTATTATTTTCTAATATATTTTTTAAATCTAGTAAGTCAACTGATATATTTAATATTGGTAGTAAAATATTTTTTGTTTTATTCTGTAATACAAACTCACTTAATACATAAGAAACTAAATTATCATTATAAGAGTTGTCATTATTATCACATGATATTTTTATTAATGATGTATATTCATCAGAATATTGATTGAAATATATACTATTATTAATTGTAAATAAATATTGTAACTTATTTTTAAAAATTTGTGATAATATATTATTTGAAACTTCACCTTCTGGTATTTCAATATCATCTTGCGTTATTTTTGTTAATTCTATTGGTTCTATCGAATATCTATTTCTATCATTATGTAAAAAATCATAAATTAAATTAATTTTATCATTTAAGTTCATTATTATTATTTTAGAAATTAAATTAACTATATTTCTAATAAATCTAAATTATATTGATATGGTTTATTATTAAAATATAATTCAAACAAATAAAATAACCTAATTACAAATCCTTCTAAATGAATAATATGCCGAGTACCTTGCGATAATCTTAATTCAAATATTGATGTAATTTCAATTACATTTATTTTTAATTCTAAATTATCTATTTTTTTTAATATTTTTATCATAATATTACGAATTATTGTTTGAGTAGGAATATTAGTTATAAATAAGTTATAATAATACTCTCGTATATTTTTAATACTACTAAGGCATTTAGAATTCTTATAATTTTTTTTATTCAATATTATACTAACTATTTTATCAGTTAATTTATCCCAATTTTTTTCATAATTTAATCCATATTTTTTTAATTCCAATAACCAAATAGATGTATTTACTTTATATTCTGCATTTTTAATTATTTCATTAAATTCATGTGGTGCTAAAATTATTTGTTCTTTATCAGCAATTTGTAACAATATATTTAATATATGTTCTGGTTTTGGTAATGGTGTTCTAATTAATAAACATCTCGACCTAATTGGTTCTATTATTTTAGATAATTGATCAGAAATAAAAATAAATTTACAACTAGATGAATATTTTTCCATAGTTCTTCTTAGTGATGCTTGAGCATAATAAGATAAATTATCTAGTTTATTTATAACAACAACTTTAAATAATTTTTTATATTTTAAAATATTTAATAGTTCTGTTTTTGCATAATCTTGAATAATTTCTTGAATTAAATATTTATCAAATCCATTTGAATTAGGTTCAATAACTATGTGATACTTTGATTGTTTTATAATAACTTTTGTTTTTGTATTGCCATAACCATTAATTGTATATTCAACATCTTTTACTTCAATATTATTTTTACCATAAATATTTTGTAATAATAAATTTACTAAGTTATCCTTATTTGAATTTAATGATCCATAAATAATAAGATGTTGAAAATTTGAATATTTCCAAACACATCTTTCTAAATCATCGATAATTAGTTTGAATTCATTATTTGGTTTCTTTACTATTTCATCTATATTATTGTATATTATATTGTGAGTATTAAAGCTTTCTAATATATTCTTAATAATAGTTTGTTGTGACGTTATATCATGTGTTAAATCATTATATTTATCTACTAAAAACATCTTTTACTTAATATCAAGAAAGTTTGTTTAAATGTCTTTATAAAAAATATTAATAAAAATTTATTTCTAAAAAATCACTAACAGATAATATATCAATCAGTTTCTCTGTATTGTTAATAAAATAATCAAAATCAATATTATCCAATAACATATTATCTGGTAATACATATGGTATATTTCTCTTTTTATTTTTAATAATTAAACCACATCCAAAATCACAATCAATAACAAATGTTTGCACCATACTATTATTAATATTAAAATCGATTAAAGCTTTGTATGTTTCACCACACCATGGTCCAAATGTAAATTCTGGATTTACAAGATCAATATGTTTTGGATAACAATCATGAATAATAATAATACCATTATTATTCAATAAACTATAAGCTAATTCAATATCTTTTTTAGATTGTATAAATGTATGATATGGATCAACAAATATAATATCATATTTTTTATTTTTTATATCTTTTAAATCTTTTATACCTTCTATATCATTTCTAATAACTATATCATTATTATCAGGAGGTTTATATAAAAAAACATCTTTATTTATATTTGTAATTTGATCGTAAATAAATCCAGTTGTAGTTGTACTAATTTCTAAATATGATTTATAATTGTATTTTTTTATTAAGTAATTAATTACATCACATTTATAATAACCATTCATATTATTTTTATATTTATTCCAGTTAAATACATATTTATATTGCATTTCTAACTCATTAACATCCATATTAATTATAATTTTATTTTTAGAATCATTTTTATTATTATTTGTTAGAGTTTTATTTTGTAATATTTGTTCGTTCTTTTCAGAAAAAATATTAATTAATGAATAAACTATTAAAAATATTAGGATTATAATTATTTTATTATTATAAATTATCTCTATCATAAAATATAAATAGAAATAATTTATATTTATTAATAATAGTTTATTGAGAGATTATATTATTTTGGTTCAATATCTATTCTTAAGTTAAACACTTTAACTATTTAACCCTAATGTAAATAAAAAACTATTTAACGAATAACTATTAAATATAATTAATGATTATTAAAGAACTTAATGAAACATTTATTAATAAAATAGTAGAATTAAATGGTTGGGTACAAACAATTAGAAATCAAAAAGAGTTTAGTTTTATTAAATTAAATGATGGAAGTACACCAACTTCTGTTCAATTAGTTATTAATAATAATAATAATAAAATTAATACAGGGACATCATTAAATGTAAGAGGATTAGTAGTTGAATCTCCAGGTAATGGACAAAAATTTGAAATTCAAGTACAGGAATTGAATATTTATGGAGATTGTAATCCAGATGAATATCCATTAGCAAAAGGTAAATTACCATTAACTTATTTAAGATCATATGCTCATTTAAGATTTAGAACAAATACATTTGGATCTGTTTTTAGAATTAAAGATGCAATAATGTATGCAACACATATTTTTTTTCATGAAAATAATTATCTTCACCTAGATCCAAATATTATAACAATTAATGAATGTGAAGGCGGTGCTGGAGTTTTTCAAGTTACAGAACATGATATTAGTAATATTCCAAAATTACCAATTACCAAACAAAATAAATATGATTGGTCAAAAGATCACTTTACCGAACCAGTTTATTTAACAGTTAGTTCACAACTACAATTAGAAGCAATCAGTTGTGGTATGGGTGCAGTTTATACAACTAATAAATCTTTTAGATCAGAACATTCAAATACTAATAAACATCTATCTGAATTTATTCATTTAGAAATAGAAAATACTTTTATAGATCTAAAAGATCTTATGGATATTGGTGAAAAATATGTTAAATTTATAGGAAATTATTTGTTAAAAAACAAAATAGATGATTTAGAGAATTTAGATAATTTTATATCAAAAGGTATAATTGACAAAATTACAAATTTAATTAGCAAAGATTTTATTAGAATTGACTATTCTAAAGCAATTGAGTTATTGAATAAATCAAATATTAAAATAGATTTTGGTGAAGATTTAAATTCAGAGGCAGAAAATTTTTTAACTGAATATTATGAAAATACACCAGTATTTGTAACTAATTGGCCTATATCAATTAAAAGTTTTTATATGAAACAAAATGATGATAGTGTAACATGTGCAAATTTTGATTTATTAATGCCATATAAAGTTGGTGAATTAATTGGTGGTTCAATGCGTGAAGAAAATTTAGATAAATTACTTAATATAATGAAAGTAAAAAATGTATCTCCAGAACCATTAGATTTTTATTTAGATTTAAGAAAATTTGGTACTGTACCTCATGGAGGATTTGGATTGGGATTAGATAGATTATGTATGCTTTTTACAAATATTGAAAATATAAAAGATGTCGTACCATTTCCAAATTCATATCAAAATTGTAAATATTAGTTTGTGAACGACTGATAAAAATTGTCTGCTCGTGCGATTGATCTTCTATAAAAATTGTCTGTTCCCAATTGATTTAGCAAAGCTAACTCAATTATGAACGAATTGTACTGATGTGTTAGAATTTATTATGTAAATTCTAAACCCATCTACTAGAATTTTTATAAATAATAAAAATTGATTTAATAATATTTTTAAAACATTAATACATAATTTAAGATCATGCACAAATATAATTCATATGGAACTTGGGAAGAAAATAATGATTTTTGGAATAATAATGAAAATAAGTGTATAATCTATAATGGTTTAAATGAAAAATTGAATAATAATATTAAGAGAAATATAACTTTAAATTATGAACCAAAAGGAGAATCTATTAATTCAGGATTTAATCCAAACAATAATTCAAACGAGTGTTTGCAAAAAAATAGACACCGAACCAATAACCCACCTGTTCGAAATATTAGAACAGAATAAAACGATACCTATTGAATATTATGATAAAAATCTGACAGAGATTAAAAAAAATGTTAAATGCACGTTGTGTGAACGTAATGCATTATATAATGATGATATTAGTAACTATTGTTGGATACATGCACAAAGAAGATAATTAATTCTTATAAAAAGTTACATACTTTTCATAAGAATCCCCTTGTTCCTAAAAAATTGATATTTTCCTTTATTATTTGATATGTTTAATTATATATGAAAAAATCTAAGGAATTGCAATCATTTCATGCTGAGTTATTATTGAATATGGAAAATATTGATTTGATTATAAATCAGTATATTAAAAAAATTAAAAAGGAATATACACAAATATTAATTGATGAAAAAAAAAAATTATTATTAAAAATCGCAGAAGGGGAAAAAATAGATATTAATATTTTAAAATCTAAATATTTAAAAGCTAAAGAATTATCTAATTATGATACTAGTAAAACAGTAACATTGTCTGAAAATATGGAAGATTTATTAGATACGATTGAAATTGACGATGTAACTTATTATTACGAGAATAAAGAAAAAGGTAAAGTATTTAATAGTGATAATATAGAAGTTGGTCATTTTAAAAATAATAATGTAGTTTTTAATTAATTAATTCAATTAATCGTAAAACTGCTTTTTTTGACCATTTTTTATTATTACTAATAAAATTATTTATTTTATCTAAAGAATATTTTTTATTTCTGAAAGAATCAACAACATTTTTTAAATCAGAATATCCACCTAATAATAATGATCCTTTATTATTATTTTTTTTTAAATATATCTGTGGAAATGTTGATATTTCATCAGTTTTATAATTTTCTTTATTTGTTTGATTTACAGTTGTAATTATAATTTTATTATTTTTAAATTCTTTAAATAATTCTAATGCTGCATTGCTGTATGGACAATTTTCAAGTACTATTGTATGAAAATAATAATTACTCATTATAATAATATATATATTAATTTCTAATTATAAAGATTAATTTCTATTTTTATCTAATATGGCCGGAGGATTATTACAATTAGTTGCTACAGGTAGCAAAGATGCACCCCTTACATATAATCCAGAAATTACATTTTTTAAATTAGTATATAAAAGATACACTAACTTTGCAATACAGCAAGCTGTTAAAAATTTAGGAATAAAAAATTTTAATACTTTCGCCACATATAAAATTGATAGATCTGGTGATTTATTAGAAAGTATGTATTTTAAAATTAATATACCTAAATTTAATATTATAAAAAATAATAAAACAAATAATATATCAAGTGCCTCTTTTAATATAAATCAATTAGATATTATTTATAATAATAATGAATCATATGTCTTTTATTATCAAAATAACTTTTATATTATACCTTATTATATTTTAAAATTATATGATTTTGATGAAAAAAATACATTAATCCAAAATGAACAAATTATACAAAATCTGATTCCAGAACTGATAAAATCAAATAATGTAGTTAATAATTCTATATTATTAGATATAACAGAAGATTCTGTTAATTCTATATTATCATTATTACGAAAATATGATAATTTTTTTGAAGATTATATGTTAAACTTGATTTCAAAATCTAAAGATTATGAATACAATAATCAACTAATAACACAAACTTCATATATTAATAATTTATCAAATATTGTTAATGATTATTTTTATAAAAATTATAACTATTATAATAATTCTAGATTTAATAAATTATATTATAACTTAGATGAAGTTAAACAATATTTAATTTATAAAAATTCAGTAGATATAAATTTTGTTACTCAAAATAATTATGATGTTGATGTAGTATATAATTATTGTAAAATTAATAATATTAATACATATTTAGTATATCAAACTAATAGTTTACTTTATAATACTATATTTGTATATAATATTTTACTACAACTATATCCATCAATATTTAATACATTCACATTTTGGAAAAAATATTCATTATTAGCAAATAATGTTCCCAATCTAAATTATAATATTAACGCATACAATAGATTTGGAGAATGGACTACTAATTTTAATAATTCTTTCAATCAATCATTATTAACAACTACATTACAATTAACTGAAATTTATAATAGAAATTATTCGATTGCACAAAACAATATTAATCAATTATTTAATTTATTAACTATAACAAATCCATCACAATTATTTATAATACTAAGTACATTTTCTAATCAATATGATAACACAACAACAAAAATTAATTTTGATGATTATAATTCATTAACTAGTAATAACATTTTAGAAAACAAAATTAATCAACAGCTTAATAATTATTCTACACTAGCAAATAGTAATTCAAAAATTTATGCAATTCCTAATATTGCTAAATATTTAACAATCTATCCAATAGATTTGATGGTAATATATTCATATTTAGCTTATAAATTAACAGAAAATATAATTAGTCAACTTATTTTTAATGATAATTTATTTATAGTTTATTGGCGTAATAAAATTAATAATTACTTTTTTTTAAATTATCATCAATCAGATAGTATTAATATTAATAATAGTGATTTATATGATTCAAATGAATTAAATAGAAACTTAACATTTTATGCCAATTTTAATTTAAGAAATTTAATGTTACTATCGGATATTAAAAAATATTTTTTAGAATTATTTTATTGTTCGTCTTTCTTTGGTTGTGTAAATTTTACAAATCAACAATTTTTATTATTTTTAACAACGTTAAATACAATAAGTATAACACAATTACAAATTAATAATAGTCCAATTGCATTAACTGAATCATCAATTAAATCATATAATAATTTAAAAATAGAAACACCTTATATTATATCTAATTATAATATTAATTTATATACTGTTACTATTCCAAATTGGGATAATAATTCTAGGAAAAATACTAGTTATGCAATTAATTATAATTCAATTATATATAAGATTATTAGTTTTACTAATAATAACTTTATATTAACATTAAATTTTGAATATTTACCAAATATTAATGATAGTTTTACATTAATAGAAATAAATCAAATTAAATTACCATTAGTTAAATTTGATCCATTAATAATGGATACTAATGACTATAATAGTATTAATATTTTTAAAAAAACTAATAATATAATTGTTACTGATAATATATTATCTGAAAATATATTTGAAATAAATAATTTATTCATTGAAATTGATACTGTTATTAATACTTATGTTTATTACTTTACAATAATAAGCATTACAATTAATAATAAAATAGAACGTTATCAAATTAATATTCAATCTAGTAAAGGAAGATATCAAATAATATCAAATAGTAATATAACTTTGAATAAAAATAATATTACAAATATAGATATTGAATTTATTAATATTATTTATAGTGATATCACAACTATTGATGCTCATACTATAGTTAATAATCGTTTTAAAATTACTAATAGAAATGATTGGGTATATAATCCACAGAAAACTTATTGGTTAGTATATAATGATCGTTATGTTGCTCTACGTTTTACGAATGGATATTTTATTATAAATGATACTTTAGAATTAGTGATTTATACAGTTAGAGAAATAGATAATATATCTTTTCCTTCTTTTTATAATTTTTTAAATATTGCATCAAATTATTCATCACCTTCTGATCTAATGGATTTAACATTCCAAACACCAATGATATTTTTAGCAAATACTATAGAAGCAAAACCATATATGTATTTTTATAATATACCATTTATAATATCGGTTAATTCATCAATATATTTAAATGATGTAATAGTTAATTATATATTCCCATTAAATTCAAATCAATTCTTTGGTAAAAGTACATATACTTCATATAGTGATGAAAATTTAAATTATAATATTAATCATTTTAGTTTAATAAACTTAATGAGTAATTCATTTGATTTAATATATGATGATCCACAATATATTAGTATTATTAATACACTAGAACAAGCGAAAAAAATATTAATCGATTTAAATATTAATTCATTAACAAATAAAAGTGATTATGGTAATACGACAAATACAATTTTGTCTAATATCATTAATATAAACAATAATGATTTACTTAATTTTAGCAACGAAGATTATGATCAATATAATAAATTAGCTATTGATTTATATGGTAATAATAACACATTAATTTCAAATAGTGTTATACAAGGTTTAGTTGTTAATATTTATAATATACCAATATTAAGTTATTTACCAAATAGAAAAATATCAAATGATTTAATAAGTTATTTAGAAAATATACCAACGTATTTCCAAGAACAAATTAACTATATAGAAAATAATGATGATTTCATATTATTAACAAATTCTAATCAATATTTAGAATTATATGGATCATTAAATGATATTAATAGTGTTGTACAAACAAATACTTATGATTATGGAAATAGTTATCAACTTGAAATGTTATATCCATTAGATAATACTAATCTATCAAGTATTTATTATAATAATCGATATATTGATATTTCAAATTTAATAACCAATAATTTTAATGAAATTATTAATAATGATGATCAATATACTACTGAAATAATAAGTAGCGAACCCAATATATTTGAAACTACAAAATTTAACTATTTTGGTGGAATCTATTTAGATTCATCATTAAATATAAATTTTGAAAATATTATAATAGATATATCAAATTATAATTATATACAATTAGATAATACTAAAGTATATGATTTACATTTATTAAATTCGAATACAGTAACAAATAATATAATATACAATAATGCATCACTAATCAAGTTTATAGATTCATCATATAATATTACATATAATTATTTGAATACTGTTTATTATTATAAATTAAAAATTAATATAGGTAATCAATTAATTGCAGATGTTGGTAACTGTTTATATAATAATAATAAATTTTATTATTTTGATATTTATGATTATAACAATAACATTATTGAAATAATATCATCATATCAACTAGATTTATATGAAAAAAATTATTTCACGGGTTTTATTGTTGTAAATACATTAGATGATATTTTAAATTCGTCATATACTAAAATAATTGGTCCGGGTAATTTATTTATTAACAGTATGATTTTTATAGAAACATATACATTTAATTATTATAATAATGATTATACTATTAAAAATAATATTATTATTAACAATGTCTATCAACCAATTATTAAGAAAATTAATGCATATAATTTTTTAAATTATGATTCATCCAATAGTATAATTAGCTTTACTATAATGAACAAATTTAATAATAAGAAATTACCACCTATTCAAATTATTAATTCATCAATTGTGGCAAGTGTAGCTAATGAATTATTATATAGAGAGCAATCACATAATGGATATATCAAATTAAATAATTATATAATTAATATTAATAATTTAAATAATAATATATTATCAGCTGGTAATTATGAGTTAAGTTTATTACCATTATCTAAATTAAATTTATTTACTATTGACATTAGTGGTAGTTTAAGTATAAGAAATAACCAAATAACAATAAATTTTAATAATATTATAAATACACCTCGCTACTGTTATTATTTAATAAATAATTCATTTGTATATTTAGAAAACATTGATTACGAAATAATATTAACAGATAATAATACTAAATACTATACAACAGGAATATTTAATAATATTTATCTATTAGATAATATATATTTTAAAAATGTTTATCCAAATATAATTAATTACCAATATTCCTTATTAGGACAAGATTTAATTGGCAATATTAATAATAAATTATCAACTGTTAGTGGAATTATTAACGGAGGAAGTATACCAGATATTGATGGTTTGAATTTAGTGATTGATTCTTTATTTAATAATAATTCAAATGATATTATTGAATATACTAATTCAAATATATTAGTTAATGCTACTGATGAGTATAAAATAGAATTAAATTTATATGATAATAATACAAATAAATATTTTTTAAGACCAGTAATAATTAAAAATAAAACTGATACTATAGTACCAATTGCTAATTTTACCTGGATTAATTCAAACACAATATATAATAATTCATATTTGATATTAAAATCAATACCAGCAATAACTGTTAATTTTCTTACAATTACATTATCATTTATAAATGCAATTACTAGTGTTGTATCTTTAAATCCATCAATTAGTATTAATTCAAATACTAATTTTACTTCAAATTCAATTAGTTTTAATGATACAACTGGTTTAATATTTAATAAAAATTATTTATGGAAAATATTAGTAAATAATGAATATCCATTATATTTTTGGACATATTTTTCATCTACAAATTTTATATATAGTAATAATTCAGTATCTGAACCCATATATATTAATCAAAATAATTTAACACTATTCAAATTAATTAATAATATATCATTATTAGGATCATTACCTGATTATGTAATTTCAAAAAATGATGTAATCTTATTAAATAATAATTTATTTTATTGCTATTTTAATAGAAAACTAAGTAACAAATACTATATTTATACAGTATATAATAGTGTAAATAGTTATGAAATATTACCTCTAAATTATCATATATCAAAAAAATATGAACCAGTTTTATTTATGCTTGATAAAAGCATAATAACAGAATATAATCAAAATGTTATATATTTAGATCAAGCTTCTATTGATATTTTAACAAATACTAGCTATTTACTTATACAAAATAATAAATTATATTATACAACTGTTGTTAAAACAATATCAGGTTGTATATATGTTGATTCAATCAATTTAGACAATTCATATCCTATTACAATATACTATTCGTATTCCAAACTAGTTTTTAATAATAATAATATTGTAATTACAAAGGATTTAAATGGATTATATTTAATAATATCATATCAATATAATGATTTTATAAATGATGAATTAATTTATGTCAATGATAATATTTTTAAAGTATTAGGTTTAAATTCTTTTACAAAATTTTATGAATTAATATTAATATCTGGACCATTAACAATTATTAATTATAAAATAAATGGATATTATTCAATAGGAATATATAATAAAAAACCTATATTTAAATTTCCTAAAATAACTTATACCGAACCATTAGTATATACATTAGATGCAAATTTACAAATAGGTGATTATTATTTTAAAAATAATATATTTCAACAAAAGATTGATATGCAATTAGTAAATGATGTATTTGTATATAAAAAAAATGGTATTCAGGTAGAATTATTTATCAATAATAATAATATTTATTGTTTTAATGATTTTATTGATATTAATAATAATGATATACTAATATATAATCAAAATATTTATCATGTTAAAACAATAATTAATAAACAAATATATTTTAATGAAACATTAGTATTAAATGATGGTATATATAGTTTTTATTACCCTTATCAACCATTTAATTATAACTATATTAAAATTGATAATAATGGAAATGCAGATATATTATATGATTTTATAGAAATAGATAAAGTATTCTATCAAAGTATACCAACAAAATACTATAATTTAGAACTATATACTCGTATTGTAAATATTCAAAAAACAAAATTATTTTTTGATAACCAAATATTACTGAATAACTATGTAACAAATATTAGTTTGGATAATACTGCAACTATAACTCTTAATTCAACAATAATTGATACACATACTATAGACCTAAATAATAATGATATATTAAATTTTAATTTTTATTATATGCAGCCTATTAAAATTAATTCTATAGTAAATTTTATAAATGATGTAAATTATAGAGATACTACAATAATTATTCAAGTTGTAAATCCATTAATCATATCATCATCAAGTATTAAAATAACATTTTGTCCATTAATAATAAATTTATCAAAATATTATTCAAAATATGAAATTGATAATTTTAGTTCAAATAATATTGTTTCATATAAAATAATAAATAAATCATTAGTTAATGTCAATACAAAACTGACTAACCCATTACCTAATACAATTAATTGGATAGATAATTATATTCAAATAGATGTAAATAAACAAGTAATTCCTCGTAATTTAAAAATAGGGTCTTACCATACAATTTTAGAAATAACAGAATCTAATGATACAATATGTCATTTAGTTCAAATACAGTATCCACATAATTTATATTTTTATACATTATCAACTGTTGTAAATAACACATCTGATTATTTTCTAGATAAAATTTATAAAATAAAAATTAATTTCATTGATTTTAGTTTTATATTTGACAACAACTATTTTTATAAAAAAACACAATTATTATATAAAATAAATACTGTTGATGTTTGGTATAAATATTCAATTATAGTTAACGGAGTTCCTATATATAATAATAATAGATTTGAACTAGAAATATTAGAAGCAAATAGATTTATTGATCAAGATATATATTTATCAGAAAATGCAACAATATATTATTCAATTGAAATTATTAATAATAAATTTTATTTAATAAGCGATACTTATTTAGGAAATAATATTACTTATATTTATTTAAAAAATGTAAATTATATTAAAAAATCGTATCCTTTAGAAAAACAGTTTAAACAAAATCTAACTAAACATTCAGATACAAAATTATTGAATTATATTAATACATCATATATTGTTCCTGATGAAAAAATACCTAGTCCAGTTATAGTAAATTTAGTTACATCTGGTGATTATTATAAATATATAATATTAACAACTGAAAATATGCAATATTTATTAAGTCAGAATACTACTTATTCAATTGGTGATATAACAGTATTAATATCTCAACATTACACATATGAAGGTAATACATATATTTTTACTAAATCTATAATTCCAAATATAGAAAATAATCAAACTAAATTATTTGTATTAAATCAAATGACTACTGAATGTTTTAATCAAATAAGTTTATTTAAAACAGTACCTGAAGTATTATCAAAAATTAATCTTGATAATGAATTAAAACAATATATGATTATAAATAGTTTAAAAACATGGCCCACCTGGAGTATTTTGTCTGCAATTAATATTGATGTTATTAGTCAATTAGTAAATAAAGGAGCCTTAATATATAATAACAATCAAGTTTTACAAGACAATTCAAATGTATATTTTACAAATTCAGAGGTTGAATATTTAACTAAATTATTAACTTTTATTAATACTGATCCAAATGAATTGAATAAAATAAATATACAATTAGATTTACTAAATAGTATTTTATTACAATTACCATACTGGATTAATGATAGTACTTTTTGGTTAAATGTATCTGATCGCATTAATTTATTTTTAAGTGATTTAAATATTGATGCTACATTTAATGGATCGTGTTTAGTTTTTAGTGATGAAGTAAATAAAACTGATATGTACTTTGATAATAATGTTAGAAAATACACTTTAAATAATCAGTATATACTAATTGATTCAACACAAATAACAAGAGATATGAATCTAATTACTATTGAAGTTAATAATTTAGTTTTTAATAATATTAATAATTCGACATATGGTATTGAAGTTAATGATTTATTAAGAAAATTAAATGAGTATGGTAGTTACTATATTAAAATTTATAATGAAGTTTTTTTAACTGAAGATAAGAAATATAATTACTTTACTAGTTTAAAATTATTTATTAATCATATTTGGAACAATTACAAAACTTCATTAGATCAATTAAACCCAAATTTTAATATTAATTTAGTGTTAACAAATACTATCGATACTACAACAAAAAAAATAATAAATTATTTTTCATCTAATTTTGCATTTGAATCATCAAAAGTTAATATAACCGATGAAATATATATTTCTAATTATGAAATTATAGATACTAATTATTATGCAATCCAACAAACTAATTTACAATTAAAATCAGATCCAATATATCCATATAGTATTATATTGTCAAATGATATAATAATACCACAAGTTATTTATCAATTGAATTTTTATAATATTTTATATGAATCTCTTTTATTTGATTTGAATGAATATCCTGTAGAGCTAAATTTCTATCTAAATAATGATTTGGATACAACAGTAAATTATTCTATAGTAGGATTAAATAAATATGATGTAAGTAGTAATTATTTAGGGCAATTATATTCTATTTCAATATCAAATATTGATAGTTCATTAATAGACTATATAAATTATAAAGGACAAAATGTGTTCATATATAATTATGACACTAGTAATATAAATATAGCATCACTAATTAATATTGAATCCAACAATTCATTAGAAATATATAAAAATGTTGGAATAAAATATCAAGTTGATAACTATATTATTTTTTATCAAAATAATTTTAATTATATTCAAGATAATACATATATAAATTATCAAACTATCTTTTATCCACTGTATATTGATATTAGTGGTAATTATTTTATTACATCAAATATTACATTCCCACAGTCTATAACATTAGTTATATTATTCAATATTTATAAAGTAATAAATCAAAATCAGTATATATATAAATTATTATTATCAAAACCATTTTTAAATTATAATGATTATATTAATAGTTCCCAAAATATAATACCAGTTAACTTCTTATTAAATAATAAATATATACCTAATGATGTTATATTTTATACTGATACCGATTTAGTTATTAATACATCTAATCAAATAAATATTAATAATATATCACATTATGCAAATGTAGGTGAAACTGTTCCAGTACAGGTTCAATATATTATAAAACAAAATAGTTATCTCTATCAAACAAATGAAAAATTTAATTTATTACCAAATTCAACAATATGGATATCAGATACAAGTAATTATGTAATTGGTGATATTGGATTAATAGATAATTTACCATTAGTTCCCATTCAATTTATACTAACTACATTATATAGTGAAGAAGAATTATTATTAAAACATATGACTATTGAATCATCATGGATAATAAGTAATTATATATTTAATCCTAATAATAATAATTTAATTTTTGACTATCCACAAAATTTAATGTTTAAGAATTCAGTTAATTATTATTATTCTATTGATGGTTTAATTTTAGATAAAACCCAAATATATGTAAATAATAATAAGCTTATTGCAACTGTAAATCAAACAATATCAGGTAGTTTTATATTTAATCAAGTATTAACATCATTATCACCTATATTTAAAAATAATTTAAATCAAATAGCAAAAGTAAAATTAATTAGTGAAATACAATATTCAAATGATTTATATTTTTTACCATTAGATCAATATGGAAATAATATGGGTTTATATTTATATAAAGTGACACTACAAATACCAGTTATTCCATATGATATATTAGTTGTTGATTTAATTGGTGATGATATATATCCAGTAAATCTATTATTATGGAATAATCAATACGAAATAATAATTTCTACAAATACAGTTTTAACAAATCAAGATTATAAAATTAATTTTAATAATTTAAATATAAATGTAACAAATTTAGAATTTTATCAAAAATCTTATATTGATGGTAAATTTTTTTATCAAAGCAATATTGATTCATTTTATATATTTGTAAATGAAAATTCTAATACTTTTGATTTTACATATCAACTAAATAAAGCAAGGTATTATATTCATTCATATGTAACAACAACTGAATTACAGAATGTATTTAATCCACGAACTATAACAAGATCGTCTAATATGAAACCAATAATTAAAACAACTGTTCAGACTAATCAAATTATTGAAAAACCTATTATTAATATAAATAAATTATTTCAATATATTAGTTTTTATATTGGAGATCAATTAGTAGAAACATTAAATGAAGATATATATAATGTATTTTTTAATTGTTATGCATCAGAAGAAAAAAGATATCAAGCAATGAAATTAATGAAGCTTAGAGAAAATGATGAAGGATGGGAAGTATACTTTCCATTATTATTTTGGTTTTATAATCAATCAACGATAGCATTGCCACTAATAGCATTACCATATACTGATTTGTTTATAAAATTTCAAATTAATAGTTTAGGAAATATATTATCTAATGATATAATAAATTCTACTTTTTCAATAATTCCAAATATTAAAATAGAAGTTGGATTAGATACAATATTGTTAGATAATAGTGAAAGATTACTTTTTGGTAGCTATCAACATGAATATATAATTGAGCGTTTTGTAAGTTATCCAAATCAATTAATACATAATCAAAGACAAACTGTAAATTTAAGATTTAATAATTTAGTAAAAGATATTTTTTGGATTGCAAAGCCAATATATCATCCAAATGAAACTGCATATACAAATAATATTAAAATATATGATACCAAATATAATTACTTTGTCAATACAATGAATTATTATATTGAATTCCAAAAAAATCCAGTTATTACGGAACAAAATATATCATATATTAATGATTTTAATATTATAGAATCTAATAATAAAGAAATAATAATAGATAATACAACACGTTTAAATATTATAAATAATGATACATTATTAAATAAATACGATATCCATTTTACTTTATTTTTATTAGATAAATATTTAACTAATATAGATTTACAAATACAAATTGAAAAATTAAAATTATATTATATTTATTTATATAAAAATAAAATTAAAGTAACAAGATATAGTCCAATTAGTACAATGAATATACAATCTAATGCTGTAGATTTAATACCTACATATGATCATAATTATTTTAATAGTGTTATTCCATATACTAAATTTTTTAATAGCCCGCCTATAGGTTATTATGCCGCTACATTTTCATTATTTCCATATGATAAACAACCTTCTGGGCATTTAAATTTTAATCATTTAGATAATGTTGTATTAAATATAACAGCAGATTCTAATGTTACTAATGAACCTTTTAATTTATCAACAGTTGTAAAAGAATATCAAATTTTAAGAATAATGAGTGGATTGGGATCTTTAGCATGGTCTAATTAATTTATTATCATTGTCTAATTAATATGTTACCATAGTCTAATTAATTAAATTATATTATATTTATAAAAAAATAATATAAATTATATTGTAGGTGGCTCATCTAAACAAAATTGTAAAAATTCATACCATGTTTTTTCGGGACCTAAATTATATTCATCCATACCTATCTTTAATTCATCGTGAATATTGTCAAGATAGCCAAATCTATAATATAATCTTAATCTACATAGATATTCACATGGTGCTTGATCAGGATTTTCCCAGAACACAGGTCTGTAACTTCTATCAAAACTGGTAAAACATATAGGAACAGAAGGTGCGTATACATGCCATCCACGTGTATACATTCTTGCCCAAATATCCATTTCTTCACCAAAAAATAAAAATGGTGTATATGGATCATATGGTGCATCATGTAATAAATCACCTCTTGAAAATGAAAAACAGGCACCCCATCCATAAGATAACATAGGTTTATCAGCAGATTGAATAAACTCGCTATTTACTCTAAAGAATCCATCGAAATGAGATGTTGATTTATCAACTATTTTTAATGGACCTCTTAATTGGTTAGTAGCATCTGGTAGTCCTGTATTTAAATCAAAGTTGGAAACATAGTTTGTTAAACATGATTTGGCTGGTAATTGATTTAATTGGTCAATACACTTTTCATCCCAGTGATCAACAAATCTCATATGTGAATCAATTTGTAAAAAATATTCTTCACCTGTCCATGCTTGTTGAAGTAGAAATCTTGCCCAACATGGACCACGTGCTTCTCTATCTGTCATAATAATACTTTTAATAACTGCATTTTTTGTATCATACCCTTCAAAACAACTCATATCATTTATTTCATTTTGTTGACAAATACATATTACTAATCTTTCTGGGTGTTTTGCAGTCTCTATCATATTCTTAACTGTTAAAGGACACTGTTTGTCTCTATATGATGCAATTGAGCAAAATATTAAACCATCATGACGCAAAGGTATATTTTTTAAATTAATTATTGGTAATTCTTTAAAATATTTATCAATATAATATTTATAAAAATCATAATTAAATTCTTTTATTTTTTCATTAGCCATTTCAGCAGTTTTAATTTTAGATTCATCAAAATTTTCATGATATTTATTAAAAATAAAATAAATAAATAGTAATCCTATTAATATTAATATATAGTTTATCATTATAAATACATAGAAAATATATAAAAGTTGATTTTATATTTATATTAAAATATATATATAAAATATGGATCAAGAACTAAGTATAACATATTTGAATAATAATGAAAAAATAATTCATTATAACTCTGAATCTAAAAATAGATTTAACCAAAGATTAAGCTTTATAAAAATATTAGAAAATAATAATATAACATGGAAAGAAGCAAATAAATTATCAAAAATTTGGTATAATATTAAATTTAATAAATGTAAATACCAACCTGAATTATATAAAAAATTTATACATTATGATAAATTACTTGATGCTAGTAAAATAACTTGATGCTAGTAAGATTACTTGATGCTAGTAAGATTACTTGATGCTAGTAAAATTACTTGATGCTAGTAAAATTACTTGATGCTAGTAAAATTACTTGATGCTAGTAAAATTACTTGATGCTAGTAAAATTACTTGAAGCTAGCAAAATTATTTGAATTATCATCATTATTAGTTAATTTTGTTTGTACATCAGAAATACAAACAGGTGGTCTAGGTAATGGTACTTGCCATTTATTTGTCAATACATCATTAAAATTTAATTGACTACTATTTACTATTATCTTAGCAGTTGCTTTTTTATTTTCTAAATAAGATATAATTGTTAATAAATCTATATCGTTATTTGATAATTTCTTATTAATATTATCAATTTCATTTTGGGTTATTACTTGATTTTTTAATAAATAATCAAATAATAAATTTAAATAACTATTATTAGTTTTATTAGCTTCTTCTTTAATATTTTTAATTTGATTATTTAACTCTTTTTTTGTTCTTTCAATTTTCATTTCGCAGCCAAAATCATTATTACCTAAATTTTTTAATTTATTTTCTAACTCTTTTATTTTATTATTTAAATCTATATTTTCATTATTATATTGTTGTACTGGTTGTGTAAATGGTTGATATTGAAAATTGGGTTGTTGAGTCGTTTGTATAATTAAAGGTTGAAATTCTTGGTAATTAGCTTTTTGTTGATTCATCATTTGTTGACCATATGTTTGATAATATTCGCGACTTTTATCATTTAATAGATCTTGATAATAGTGTTGTGGTGTTTGACTTTGATCAACATATTGTGGTTGACTTTGAACATATTGTTGACTTTGGTAATATGGTTGACTTTGGTAATATGGTTGACTTTGATCAACGTATTGTGGTTGAACTTGGTTTACATATTGTTGACTTTGTTCAACGTATTGTGGTTGAACTTGGTTTACATATTGTTGACTTTGATCAACGTATTGTGGTTGAACTTGGTTTACATATTGTTGACTTTGATCAACGTATTGTGGTTGAACTTGGTTTACATATTGTT
>Ga0214921_10000861_pt1 | contig 53947 bp, 50 predicted proteins | sample LL1505_MetaG_FD_177992 | JGI IMG/M metagenome (GOLD analysis project Ga0214921, IMG submission 177992) | Freshwater microbial communities from Lake Lanier, Atlanta, Georgia, United States - LL-1505 | ecosystem: Environmental > Aquatic > Freshwater > Lake | place: USA: Georgia | collected... | reverse complement strand
GGGCGCGTAGCCCTGGCGCAGTCCAGCATTGATCCATTTCCTTGGTTAAAATTTCCGTTCGGTACGAAGGGCAGTTGCACTGCTCGGCGCTTCACGGCCCTTCGGGAGCCAAACTGGAAACCGATGCCCCCGTCGACAACGAGGGAAAGGGTGAATCTTTTTCTCCGACCGATTTACTGGCTACGGCCTTAGCGACCTGTATGGCAACGATCATGGGGATCGCTGCCAACCGCCACTCCGTCAAACTGGAAGGAATGACGATTGAAACAACGAAGGAAATGAGTGGCAATACACCCCGGAGAATTGTGGCACTCAAATCGACGATCACCGTTCCACTTCCCGGGAATCATCCGCAAAGAAAACTACTGGAAGCGGCCGCACTGGGTTGTCCCGTCCACCACAGCTTGGACCCACGGATCGCAAAGCCCGTCGAGTTTGTTTGGATGGGGTAAACCCCAAAACCTCACGCCACGGCCGCCACGCACTCAAAGGCAAATAAAAAGCATTCCCTTTCCGCCCTTAGCGTCCTTTGCGTGAGAAAATCCCAAAACCTCACGCCACGGGCGCCTCGTACTCAAAGGCAAATAAAAAGCATCCCCCGTCCCGGCCTTAGCGTCCTTTGCGTGAGCAAATACCCCTGTCCTCAAAAGAAGACGGACAGGGTGGGATTGGTCCCCCGTTGCCTTGAGACCTAGCCAATTCTCGCATCCCGCAGAATGGATTCCCTGTCCTCAAAAGAAAACGGACAGGGTGGGATTCGAACCCACGGTTGGTTTAACCCAACACACGCTTTCCAGGCGAGCCCGATAGACCGCTCCGGCACCTGTCCTTCAATTTAGAAAGATAAACATAAACTTGTTCTCCTGCGAGCCGATAAAGAAGGAGGCCCGATCTTAATCTTCATCTTCAGGCCATTATCGGTAATCTAGCCCTATGCCCACGCCGCTCCCTATTTCTGTCTGCATGATTTCGGGGCCCGACTCTGCTCGAATTGGGCGGGCCCTCAAAAGCGTTCAAGGGTGGGTTGCCGAAACGATTGTCGTGGTGAACGACGACGTCACGGATGGTACCGATAAAATTGCGACTGAGCATGGGGCCAAAGTATTTCGAGAATCGTGGAAAGAGCATATTGCCCAGAAGAACTCGGCTGCGGATAAGGCGACTCAACCTTGGATCCTGGGCCTCGATTCCGACGAGGAAATCTCCGACAAATTAAAGGATTCGACTCACCGTTTTTTTCTGACGGCGAAAGATGGAGGTCCTGTCGCTATGCGGATGGCGCGCTGCTCTCTTTTTCTCGGGCACTGGGTGCGACATGGGGACTGGTATCCGGATTGGCAGACACGGCTTTGGCGTACCGGGAAGGCGAAGTGGGGTGGCATCGATCCTCACGACCGACTGATAGTTGAGGGTAGTGTTGGAACGTTGTCCGGGGATATACTCCACTACTCGAATCCTTCCATTTCCCGCTATGTCTCGAAGATCAACTACTTCTCTGATCTTTATTTGGAATCACGTTTAAAGAAAAAATCCCGTTGGTTGCCGGCCGAGGCCACCTTTCGTGCGTTCTGGAGATTTTTCCGGGCCTATGTCTTCCGGCTTGGATTTCTCGATGGGTATCCCGGCTTTTATATCGCCGCTTCCACCTTCTACTCCACCCTTGTTCGCCATACTCGCTTGCTGGAGCACAATCTCAGCAAGCGGCCTATCCCGCCTAAGCCGTAATTAGGATGTGGATTTGTGATTTCGAATTTTGAATTTCGCAATTCGAATTTAAAAATAACTTTTCCCTGTTTGTTTTTGTCTGATTGAGGGTAGTAAAGGGTGATGGAAGCCCGAAGCGTAGAGGCTGTCGTTCAAACGCTGAATGAAGCTGGGGTAAGGTATCTTATCGTGGGGGGGGTTGCGGTAAATGTTCATGGGTATGTCAGGCTGACCATGGATCTCGATTTGGTCATTCAACTAAAGCCCGAGAACATCGTGGCGGCTTGGGAAGCGATGGAAAAGATTGGGTACCAAGCCCGGATTCCTGTCACCGGAAAGGATTTTGCCGATGAGCAAAAAAGGGAGTTGTGGAGAATGGAAAAGGGAATGTTGGTTTTGCAGTTCTGGTCGAATCTGCATGCTCGAACTCAAGTCGATGTCTTTGTTAGGGAGCCATTTGATTTCGACAAGGAACATGCGACCGCGTTGCATCAAGAGCTTGCGCCCGGCCTGATTGCCAGGGTCGTGGGTTGGGATGCATTGATTCAGATGAAAAAAGAGGCGGGTCGCTTGAAGGATCTGGCAGATATCGATATGCTAGAGAAAATTGGAAAACTTAGATGACCCAAGAAGAGTTCGACAATCATCCAGCATGGAAAGACGCTAACTACGAGGGGGCTGAGCGAACCATGTTACAAAATGGAATGAGAATGACCCTGATAGAAAAACTCCGCTGGCTGGAGGAGGCAGAGACCTTCTCCCTGCAATTTCCCATCAACCGCCGTCGTGCCATCTCCGAGGGTCGAATCCCGCCCGAGGACACGACTCGGTAGGGCGTATCGTCCCTGATGCGCCGATCGGAATTTTTTAAATTCTGACTTCAAACTACCGAGTGGGTGATTCAATGCTGATCACCAATTCGAATTTACGCTTAAACATCTTGATCTACGCTTAGATCTGATACTCAAATCGTGGCAGGGATGAGCCTCCGGCTCATCCGATCGATTCGTTCTCGGTTCGAGGCAGTAAAATCTTCTTCCGCTCACCAATCCCCAATCGCAAAACCTAATTTATCTCGACATTAATTCCTAATTTCTTAATCTCCATCCAGCAATGAGTTATGCTTCTCCTGCCCCAAAGCAGCTCGATTTTTTTAGGAAGCAGTCCTCAGTTGCTTCTTTGGCTCCCCTTCGCACGCTTTATCGTTCATACCGTCTTTGGTTACAGCTGGGAGCAATCGGATTGGCGCTATCTGGATTAATCCTAGCCGTTGCCGTCTGGTTTACTTGCCCTGTCACTACCATCTCCTCACTCGGGATCTCTTTGGACTTTCAAGGAGCCCAACAAGGAAAATACTCTCACGGTCTTCCCTTCAGTCCGGAAGATCTTTTAGACCAATCTCTTCTAGAGAAACTTTATGAGAAACATCAGCTCCAGCAGTGGCTGGATTTTAATAGCTTTAAAAACGCCCTTTCCATCAACCAGTCGGGCAAAGCTCTTAATGAACTCCGTCGAGAGTATGAAAGTAAATTAGGCAACGCCAAGCTCTCTGGGCTCGAACGCCAAAATCTCGAAGCCGAGTTCCAGAGTCGCCTCAAAACTGCCACCTCCTCCCTCTTTACTATCTCGTGGACCGAGTATGGGCGCCACGCTCGCCAACCCCCTAGGGCCGTCCGGCAGAAAGTCTTGGAGGACCTACCACTCCTTTGGGCGGAGACTGCCATAAGCCAGAAAAGAGTTCTTCTCTTTCCTACTTCCTTCCCATCCTTAGAAGGCTGGACTTCGGATGGGGGGGCGATGGCCTCGGACCCAACCGAAACAGTGGCATCCCTCAGCAGGCGGATGAAGGTATTGGAAAAAGGATTAGCAGTGATAGAACTCTTGCCTGGGGCCAAGCAAGCCACCCTTTCCGATGGAACCAGCTTGATCGATCTCCAAGTTAGGCTACGTGCATTTGATGAGCAGTTGCTCCCCGCCCTCAGACAAAGATTCTTTGCGGGCGCGGCATCCGAACCGGCATTAAGACAGTTACTTACGATCCTTGAGGGAATAGAGCAAGAACACACAGGCCAGCTTTCCCTCGCCAGCGATCGCCTAAAAGCACTTATCCAGACCTACCAAAACTATCTCGTTAGCGTGAGCGCGGATACCGTAACCGCGACTCCTCTTAGCGCTAATTCTGGGGCCAACCAAGTCTCTGGGGAAACTCAGGGGCAAGATTCTTTTCTATCCCAGCTTTTGGACTTTGCCCGCTCCACGGCAGATCAGCCCTACCGCCAGAAGTGGGTGGATCAGATTTCCCAATCCCGCCTCGAGGTTGGCCGCCTCGAGGTTCTAGTGAATAAGGACAAGGAAAATGTCGCTCAAGCAAGGATAGCGCTGGCGGCAAAAGTTTTGGAAAAAACCAAGGGATCGGTCTCCTCGGCGATCCAACCTCCACCGCCGAGGAATGATCGGGCTGTCCGAACGGACGAGGCGACCATCGGCGCGAAGGAGTTGAATACCCTTCGTGAATTGAGCGAGGATTCTAAAAACCTCGTGGCCATCATTTCACAAAACTATATTGGCCAATCTCCCACCCTCTTTTCGATTTCACAGCCTTTTCGGGTTGGAGAGATCCGTGCGCTCAAAGCTACCACTCTGCTCATAGGGGTCGGGACCTGGTTGATCCTTGGAAGCGCAGTGCTCGCACTGCTTGTGTTCGTTAACTCCCGCATTCACGCCAACTTAAGAAAACTCTAGGAACATCCTTCTTTTGCCATGAACTCTGGATCACCCCGCGAACCTCTGCCAGAAAACTTCTCCGATGAGGGGGATTCTATCTCCTTCGCGCCCCTCTGGGAGCTGATCCGGAAGTATCAGCGTTGGTTAGAGGTCGGCTTGGGCATTCTTCTTGTCTTGGGCGTCGGACTATTGGGCGCACTTTGGATTGTCTTACCCCAACAATCTCGGGCCACCATGGATATTTCTTTTCTCTTTCCCGAGGCATCCTCAGGGTACTACCCCAATAAGCTACCCTTCCACCCGGATGATCTGTTGGAGAACGTCCTTCTCCGCAGAAACTTCCAAATCAACCAGGTCAATCGCTGGATGATTTATGATGACTTTAAATCCTCATTCTCCATGCGTCAGTCGGGGCAGGAACTGTTGGCACTGGGGAGGGAATTTCAGGGGAAGCTCGACGATCGCAAGCTCACTGCAGCTGAAAAGCAGAAGCTGGAGGATGAGTTCCGTAGTAAACTGGTGAAAATACCTAATACTACTCATCAGATTATCTGGAATCAGACAGGACGCAGCGCCCAGCTCATCCCCACTGCCGAAATCGAGAAGATATTAGCTGATATTCCGCGTCTTTGGGCGCAGGAGTATGTCGAACAAAAGAAGGTCTTAGTGAATAGCGCCCAAGTCCCTGGAAAAATGGTCGCATCGAGCAATCTGGATGAAAGCTCCTTTCTTCTAACGGAACTAACGAACCGGATCCGTGCTCTGGTCGTGGGGCTAAACGAAATAAAAAAACTACCAGGCATATATCTCACCTCCTTGCCTAATGGCAAAAATATTGCTGATATCGATTTAAAGTGCCTCGCCCTTCTGGAAGGCAAGTTGCCAAAAATTCGCACCCAACTTCTTCAATCCAAGGGAGCGGAAGTTAACCTCAAGAGCCTAGAATCAGCCTTCGCGGTTCAGCTACAAGCGCGCCGTGACCGCGCCCAGACCAGCAACCAGAATGTTCAATCGGCACTAGTAACCTTTCAAGACTACTTGGCGGGCCGCGCAGGGGGTGGTTTGCAGAAAACAAAAAAACCCGAAACCACTAGCGCGAGTGATAAAGCACCATTGGGAAATGCCAATTTCCAAATCGGAGATGCTTTTTTTGCTAAAATCAGCGAGTTTCTCCAGAATAAAGATGGCAACCGGTATCTATATCAGCTTTTAGAAAACATTCGCGATGCCAGGCTTGCCTCGGCGAATGATGCATCTGCTGTCTTGGAAAGTCAGTTCATCGTGGACTCGTTATTGGGGCAAAATCGTGGGACCAAGGGAGATTTGCTTGTCTCGGCGACGGATAAAATTAACGCAACAAACGATTCCTTAAATGAGTTTTCTCAAACTCTTACGGATGGGATTAATGACATGAATGATATAATAACGCAGACAGAGCAGCTGCGAGCAATCACTATGGAAAACTATGGAAATCCCCAGACGGCGATGTATCAGGTCGTTGTTCCAGTGGAGGAAACCAGGTCATCTTTCCTCACTCTGCGCAATGCGGGCCTTGGCTTGGGCGCTTTTGTGTTTGTTGGCATGGCAGGAATTCTCCTAGCTTGTTGGATATTTGAGAATGTCTCGCAAGTTGCCTCAAAGGTTGAAACCGACTTCCACGCGCCTCACCCTTGATCTTCGCTTAGATCTGACACCCAAAACTGGCAGCCCAAAATCATGGTAGGGATGAACTGATTGATTTCGGATTTCGAAATTTCAAATTTGAAATCATCTGGGTCCTTTCGACGTTCGTCCAGCCGCTGTAAATATGGCCAACAGTTGCTTAGACTCTTGCATAAGCCTTATAGCCTCTTGATTTGCCCCGATTCCAGCTTCCAGCATCAATTCCAGCCAATAGAGGGTTTCCGAGGCTTTTTTCTCCACAATGGCTAACTTATGGATAAAATCCGCCTTAGACTCCGCCCGGTTCGCCTCACGATAGTTTGCTCCAATCGAGATTCCAGATTTAAGAAGCTGCCTGCCCAGGGTTTCGCCAAGGTAGTTTTTGGGCAGACTTTTCAAAAACCGGATTAATTGCAGCGAGAACTGCTTAGTCCGCATCTCAAGATCAATCTTGTTCATTTGACTAATCCCAATTCGCAATCCCAAATTCGCATTTCCAAATACCTAAACTCCGTGTCTCTGTTTTCAAGCCTCAACCCCCAAATACCCCATCTCCTGAAAATGCTGGTCAAACGCTAGGGCTGTTCGGATAGCCAGCTGACGCATGACATCAAAACTCGTCAAATCCACTAAGCTAAGGTTACGTCGCTGGGCAATCCGCCACTGGGCAGCGGCGCGCTCATATCCATCACGACTCACTTCATGAATTTTGCATAAGGGCAACCAATCATCTTGAAAAGACATCACCGCCTCGGAACCCAAGCGTCTTTGAATTAATGACCAACTTTCTAGGCGAACATAGTCGGTTGTCCAAAGTTCGGATGGGCTTTTGGATAGGGCAAGCCACCTCTTTTCTGCCTCAGCATGGTATTTATCACCCTTGTCTAGCGCCGCCAGAAAGGCCGAGGTATCGACGAAAACAGCCTTCACCAGCGGTCGCCTAAGTGGTCATCATGTTTTTCGGCGAGGTTGTTTAGGCCACTAGAAAATTTGCCCATCGAGTTCAAGGCACGGGCCCATTTTTGATCGACCTCCTGGGCGGCGAGAGAGCGATCGAGCGATCTTCGAACTATCTCCGAAATACTCTTACCCGTTACCTTCGATTGTGTTTTTAGGGTTTCATAGGTCTTCTGTTCGAATTGAATCTGGGTTCGGATCATGATGGCAGTATAAAGCAATAATACCATCAGTCAATACCTAGCCGCTTGTTAGTTCACGCCAACTAGAGCCCTATATCTAAAGAGATATGGCTTTAACTGGTTATCAATCAGTCGGAAAATTGTTTCAAAAAAACTTGAAACATAACAGAAAACGATAGAGAGTAGACGAGCGGTTATGGATTCCCCTCTTACAGCGCTGGACCACAGTATCCTCGGATCGAGCATTTCAGATATTTCTGAAATTGAATTTGGAATTAATAGTTTGGCATGGACGAGCAGCCCTGGGCGGCCGGTTGATTTTCGTGGGCTGGACCTATGGTGTTTCGGCAATACGACCACAACTTAAACTAGAGAACAATGATTGCCCTAAGCTCGAAATCTAAGCTGATAAATTCTAAGCCTTCACGGACTGTGCAGGGCGGTAGTCCTGAGGATTCTATTCTTCATCTCTGCGTAAAACTCTGTGCGATCTTGGGACTTCCCAAATCGGTTGGGCTAATTTACGGGGCGGTGTTTGTTTCGGCTCGACCGATCGAAGCCGGACAAATCTGTAAGAAGCTAAAGATTAGTCGGGGCTCGGTCAGCCAAGGGTTAAAGTTTCTGCGGGAACTGGGGGCGATCAGGGTCGAGGGGGACAATGGAAACCGAGCGGAGCATTTCGTTGTTGAGGATCACTTACGCAAAGCGGTGGAAACGTTTGTCACGAAGAAAATCGGGCCAGCTTTTACGGAGTTAGGCGATGAGGTGGTCCGCTTAGAAAAGGATCCGAACCTCAGCTTACCGCAAGAATTAAGAGAAAAGCTGGAGACGATTCGTCGCTGGCACAGCCACGGTCAGCTTTTGCTTCCACTGGTCACAGGTTTTTTGAGGACTATGCCGCTACTGACAAAATTTAAGTAGCGGTTGGGTCCAGCAATCCCACGGGATGCTGAGACAACAAAGAATTGGGCAGGAAAAGATTGGTTTTGAGTTCGCTAACGCGGGCTCAATCGACCAAGGGCGGCAGCGTGTTGTAAGCAGGCAGTATGTGGATTGCAGCGGGCTGGAAGTCACCGCAAACAGCCTACCGCGTACCGCCCGCCAAAACCCATGATCTGGATTCTCGGCGCGAACCGATTTGCATTCGAATATTGGAGAATTGGTAACGGTGGCGCCGTGTGGAGCTTAGTTTTTGCCGGAGGCCTTCCATGAGATTCGCAATTTTGACTCATTCCTTGCCGCAACCAAACTCAAACGGCGGCCCTATGACGGTTTGGGCAATTATCGAAGAGCTGATTCGCGCGGGCAATGAAGTGGTCGTGATTGCGCTCGTCTACGCAGGGGATCCTTTTGCCGATTCGGCGCGTCAAGCGAAGGTGAGAGCGACCGGCGCCCAGCTACACATTCTCACTGTTCCGTCGCCCGGGCACCAAAACCTCAAGACAAAGCTTGCTGGGCTTCTGGATTTTTCCCGAATCTTGGTAGCACGCACGGTCACCTCTGACGCCATTGCCTTGTTGAAGAGCTTGCGGGTTAAAGCGGTTTTCCTTTATCACTGGGACTCCGTGGCGACATTGCATGGGTGGCGAGGACTTCCGAAATTGGGTGTGGTCGGCGACCCTTGGCATCTGCCGGCGCTTCGCTCTTGGCAGCACGGCTGCGCCCAGCCGCTTAGCCCAGCTTTTTGGAAGCGAACGCTGGCGGTCTTGGCCAGCCGCTGGTTGCAACCGCGCGCAATGGTGCGACTGCTGCAAGATTGCGACGCGTGCGGGACCTTTCAGTATGCAGAAACCGAGGCGTTCCTCCGGATGGGGGTCGTGGATTGCGCATATTTTCGCACTGCTGTATCGGATCCGGACCGGCGCGGGATCTTTGCCAGGCGGTCCGGTCAGGCGGGCACCGAAAAAAACATCCTGCTCGGCCCGAGTAATTTGGAGGCGACTTCAACGCGACATGGGCTAATACTTTTTGCGACGGAGATCTTGCCGGTGCTTGAACGTGAATTGGGCCCCGACGGATTTTGTGTCCGAGTTGTCGGAGAGGGAAGTCCGCCTCCCGAACTTGCACGAATACTTCCTCGGCGGAATGTGGTGCTGACAGGGCGAATCGAGCCGCCAGACGATGAATTCCGGGCATGCGCTGTTCAGCTCGTTCCTACTCCCTTTGTGCTGGGTATTCGGGTGCGAATCGTGACGGGAATGGCATTTGGTTGCTGTATTGTCGCGCACCAGAGTGAAGCGGCAAACATTCCCGAATTGATCGATGGAAAGAATTGTCTTCTAGCGAATTCGGGTGCGGGGTTGGGGATTAAAATTGCTATGGTGCTCCGCCAGCCAGCTCTGCGGGAAGACATAGGGCGGAACGCGAGATGCGATTATGAGAATCAGTTCTCTCCAGCGATTGCCGTCCAACCGTTGTTGCAGACATTGGAGCGGCTGGGGAACGACGGCTCCTCTGCGGGGAAAATCGCCCACTTAGCGGCTGACAAGAAGAAAGAATCGATTTGATGACTGACGTGGTTAAGCGATCCGCCTGGTACCTGCTCGCGCCCATCGCGAGTTCTGGGATCGCAATCGGCTTACTGCCGATTGCGACCCGGGTCCTGGGGCCGACTGAGTACGGAGCACTGGCGATTGTGTTGTCGATTTCTTCCCTTTGCGTTGCGGCCGGTTCTGCAGTTCTTGGCTACGTGCTACCGGTGCATTTACTGCAGGCGAGTGGAGAGAAGCGACAAGCGCTGCTGGGGAGCGCGGTGGTGGGCGCGACAGCAGCGTCGCTCGTGGTCGGAATTGTGATTGTCATCATCATTTGGGTGCTTCCTCCGTCCTTGGAAATTGGACCGCAACTTAAGAGGGGCATTGCGATATGTGTCAGCGGGGCGGTGCTGGGAGCGCCATGGCAGGTCTGCGGCGAAATGCTGATGCTCGAGGGCCGAGCGAGCCTGTACGCGCTCGGAACTGTAGGCCAGGGGATTGTAAATGCGCTGACAGTATTGGCGTTTCTTTACCTCGCTCCGCTTCCGGGTTACGCGCTGTATCTCGGGAACTTCGCGGGGCAGTTGTTCCTGTTTGTTTTTGCGATGCGATTCCTTAATGGCAGCATGGCCGTTCCACGCACAGACCAGTGGTATGAGGCAATGAGGAAGGATGTGGCTGCCTGCAGTGCGGCGGCGGCCGCCGAGAACGGTCGGACGCTTTTCGAACGCATCTACTTGGGAATGTGGACGACTGTTTCGGAGGTTGGCCTGCTGACCCATGCGCAGCTCTACCGAAACTGGGTCATGCTCGGCCTCAATTCCGTCTCAAAGGCCGTCTGGCCGATAAACCTGAGGGAGGCAAAGGTGGAGAATCCGGATTTCGTGTTCACCAACGCGAGCTGGGCGGTAGTCCAGGTTGGACTGGCGTCGGTTTGCGTTTGCTTCGCGCTCTTCGGTCGAGAACTCATCGCCGTACTGACGAACGACAAATTTTTTGGTGCCGGTACATATGCGTTGGTCTTGCTCTGCAGCTTGCTGATCCAGACCGCCGGCAAACCACAAATGTCGCTGCTGGTCGCACGCGGGCACGGAGCGAGGTATGCGAAGATCGTGACGTTAGCGACAATCGCTGGCGTGGCGGCCAGCGCGCTGTTGGTTCCTTATTTCGGCGCCTTAGGCGTTGCTTGGGCCGCAGTGCTCCAATACGCGCTGATGCGCATTCTTATTGTGAGGGCAAGTAAGAGCCTCATCACGCTCCCATTCCGGGACGGCTGGGTATTGTTCGGGGCGCTCGCGACGGCGGGAGCTTATTTTTGGGTTGAATCGATGGCGCCTTCGGTAGCCATCCGACTCTTGCTGTTCGCCGTGTTCGGGGGGATCGCAATCGCGCTGGTCCGCAAGCAATGGGCGATTTTCCTCGATCCAGAACGCCGGATGACGCTGATGTCAGATTATCGCACATGAAGCCAATTCGGATCCAAATGCGCGAAGCAAGTTCATGAACAAGATTGCACTACTCTCCCATCGCTTTGGAAACATAGGCCACAACTTCATGGCGCTCGGGGCTGAAGAGGTGGCGCGGGAGGCATTTGGTAGTGATGTTGCCATTACACACTTTGAGCAGCATACACCTTTCTGCATATATCCCGATGGCCACTGGCTGCGATGGGTGGACAAGATTCGTCACGGCCGAGCGGGCTGGTTGAGAAAATACCTCGCGCGGGAGCAAGTATGCCGGCGGTTTTGGCCCCAGTCGCGGCCGCTTCCTTACCGCCTTGCCGTCGCTTGCGGCGGGCCGACCATGGTGGCTGGGGCGGGAAGCACTCCCGAGATGGGGGTGATGAGCCATCATTTTTATGGCGCCTTTTCTTTCCACGGCGTGCCGGTGATTGATGCAGCTGTAGGCAGCTGTTTCCCCATCGAAGGAGTGCCCGCCAGCCTCAATGCAACCGATCAAGAACACTATCGTCGGCTGATTAGGCAAACCAAGCTGATCACTGTCCGTGAATCGGTTGCGCGCGACATGTATGCTACGGTCGACTGCACAGCTCCCATGCTGCCTTGTATCGCGATTTGTTCGGGCCGGTATTTCGAGAAGGTACGGCTCAGGTATGCCAATGAGTCCCAGTATATCATCGTAAACTTCCAAGCAAAGGGATCGAATGATGATTGGGGGCAGAGAATTGATGGTGTGGCATGGGCTCGCTTGGTTAAGGGAGTTATTTCCGATCTGCGACGCGATGGCCACAAACTGATCATGCTCTGTCATTCGAAATATGAAGGACGATTGGCGCGCTCTCTGGCGCCAGACCTTCCCGTAGCAGAACCGAAAACAGAGGAAGAGTACGCTGAGGTCATTGCGCGAGCGCGCGTGGGCTTCGTGAGCCGAATCCATGCGGGGGTCGCCCTAGCCGGCGTCGGCGTCCCTTCGCTCGTTGTGGGCAACGATACCCGATTGGGAACCACGGCTGAAATGGGTCTCCCGTCCTTCTTTACAAAGCGCATGGCACGGGAATTCGTCGTTGCCGAGCTTGACCGCCTGCTTAAATTAGGCGAGGGAGAGAAGGCGAGGCTAATCCGGTTGCGGGAAGAAACCATTTCCAAATACGGACGACTGTTTGCCAAACACGCTAGGAACCAACTATGACTATGACCATCAATATCAATGGCCGGATCGTGGGCCAGGGACGACCCGCCTTTATCATCGCCGAGGCGTGCGACAACCACATGGGAAACCTTGGCGTCGCCTTGGAGATGGCGCGGCAAGCCAAGCTGGCCGGGGCTGACGCGGTGAAATACCAGCATCATCTTCCGGACGAGGAAATGCTGCCCGACACACCGATGTCGAACAATTTTTCAGAACCCCTCTATGAGTTTCTGAAGAAGCATGCCTTAACCCTCGATCAGCACCGTCGACTCAAGGCTTATTGCGATCAGATCGGAATCACCTATCTCTGCACGCCGTTCAGCTGGGCGGCTGCTCGTGAATTGGAGCCGCTCAATGTGCCGGCTTACAAGATTGGCTCGGGGGAGATGACAGATATTCCTTCGCTCCTTCGGATCGCCGGGCTGGGCAAGCCCATGTTGGTTTCGACTGGAATGGCAACGCTTGAGGAGGTTCAACGGACCTACGAAGCCTTGATTGCGCGAAATGTGCGCCTGGCATTGTTTAACTGTGTGAGTGAATACCCTCCAGTCTATGAGGATGTAAACCTGAGGGTCATCACGCAAATGCAGCAGCGATTTCCCCGAGCACTGATTGGTCACTCGGATCATACCCCCGATCTCTACACCGCCTTTGCAGCGGTCACGCTCGGCACCAGCTTCATTGAAAAGCATGTCATCTTGGACAAGCGCACCCCGGGTCCGGACCAGACGGTTTCAATAGATTTTCGTGATCTAGCCCAGCTTGTTGATGGGATTCGCAAGATCGAAGCGGCGCTTGGTTCGGAAAAGAAAGTGCACGGCCGCGAAACCCAGATCCGTACTTGGGCGTTCCGCTCGATCGTATCGACGCGGTCCATAGCCGCCGGTGAAACGATAACCGAAGACATGATCTGGTCTAAGCGCCCCGGAACAGGAATCCCTTCGCATCGGAGGCAAGATGTGATCGGCTGCCGTGCGAAGCGAGCAGTAAAGCCGAATGTACTCTTGAGCTGGGAGGACCTGGAGAGTGGCGATCCGCAAGCCAAGGGCGAAACTCCGTGAGTCAATCGATTTCATGACTCAGAGATTATGTACTGGCTTGCTCCGTGAGCCGGCGGTTCAACGGCGCGCTCGCTCAAGGCGTTCCGACCGAATATGGGCGGTGTGTGAGAGGACAGGAGTGGTTCACGATCGAGAAACCCCGGCGGGGTTCATGGTTGTTGCCAGACACGCGATGATCGATCGCCCGACCGAGGACTGATCTGTGAATAGAGGAGTTGCGAAGCCAATACCGAAAAAATGAAGTTGATGTTTCTTAACGGATCCCGCGGCGAATGGGGCTATATCCGCCCCATCATCGATCTCTGTCGGCAACGGAGTGTCGATTATGGCATCTGCGCCACCAACATGCTGCTACTACCGAGCTATGGCTCCCTCATCGAGGAGATCCGTTCTCAAGGCTATAAGGTCAGCGACGAGATTTTCATGTCACTTGAAGGACACAACCACATTACCATGGTCAAGTCGCTGGGGATTTTTCTCACTTCGTTTGTCGACACGCTCAAGCGCGAACGGCCCGACTGGCTGATTTTGGCGGGGGATCGTGGTGAGCAGTTGATGGGGGCCATCGCGGCGGGCTACACCTACACGCCGGTCGCTCACATCCAGGCCGGTGAGCGCTCGGGAAACATCGATGGCGTCGCGCGGCATGCGATCGGGAAGTTTGTGCATCTGCATTTTGCTGCAAATCAAGACGCCGCTGATCGCCTGGCCCGGCTGGGCGAGGAACCTTTTCGCATCCATAACGTGGGGGCGCCGCAGCTGGACGAGCTGGTGAAGGACGACGTCACTTCGCGGACAGAGCTTGCTCGGCGCTACGACTTGGCAGAGCACCAGCCTTTCCTGCTGGTGGTCCAGCACCCTGTCACGGAAGAGATGGACGAAGCCATGCAGCAGGTCGAAAATCTGGCCACGGTGCTCGCCCGGTATCCTCTGCGTAAGATCTGGATCATGCCAAACAACGATGCTGGTTCCCACACGGTGCGTCGGACCCTGTTGCAACATCGTGGTCGCGACACGCATATTTTCGAGAATCTATCCCGCCGTGACTACCTAGGATTTCTCAAACATTGTGCCGCCATCGTCGGCAACTCAAGTTCGGGTCTGCTCGAAGCTCCCTCATTTCAGGTGCCGGCCGTGAACCTAGGCCGACGCCAGTCCGACCGCGTCCAAGGGACCAATGTCATCAACGCCAGATTCGAAGTGGATGCCATCCAGGCCGCGATTGACCAGGCACTCTCGCCTGCGTTCCAAGCCGCCTTGCGCTCATGCGTGAATCCGTACGGTGACGGACATTCAGCCGAACGGATCCTCGATATCTTGGCTGGCACGCCGCTAGAGGATCGACTATTGGTCAAGAGGATGGTTTATTAAGCCAAAAAACATCATGAATGATCGTCCGGAATTGCCGATTGTCGAGGCCTCGGCTCGGCTCATCGACGCTATCGATGTGATCAAACGTAATCGCAGTCGTTGCGCGGTGGCAGTGGAGCAGGACAAGGTGGTTGGAGTGATATCGGAAGGCGATGTTCTCAGGGCCCTCCTTCGCGACGCCGATGTCCACGCGCCGATCGCGGATTGGCTCAACCACGGCTTCAAGTTTCTTGCCAGTTTTGACCACACCGCTGCCTTGGAGCTGATGCGTGCCCACGGAATCTCAATGGTGCCAATTATCGACAACTCATTTCGCCTGCAGGGGGTGATCACCACCGGCGACATCCTGAGACGGGTGAAACTTGATGTTGACGAGCAGCCTTGCTGATCGTTGTACCGGCTCGGGGTGGGTCGAAGCGAGTGCCGCTCAAGAACATCTCGCCTTTGGCCGGTGTCCCCTTGCTTGTCCATACGTTGCGGGCGGCCGTCGCCGCCCTGCCAGGGGCAGACCTCGTGGTGTCGACCGAGGACGATCAGATCGCAGCGGTCGCACGCGGGGCGGGTGCGCGAGTCGTAGAGCGACCGCCCGAACTGGCGACCGACTCAGCCTCAACCGAATCCGTATTGTTGCACGTTGTCCAACAGGCGGTGGCGGCTGGTGCCGCGCCGGTTTGGGTCATGACGCTTCCGCCTACTTCACCGTTTCGCGCGCCGGCAACAATTCGCGGCTTCGCGGATCGCCTACCCTACTTGCCTTTGTCGATCGACTGCTTGATGTCGGTAACGGAAAACCGGGGGGATTTCTGGCGGCGGACGGAGGAGGGTGGCTGGGCACGATTGTTTCCAGATACACCGCGGCGACAGCAGGATCGGAAGCCGCTTTTTGAGGAGAATAGCGCTATATACCTCACGCGAGTGACTGCATTGCGTGAAACCGGATCCATCCTAGGTCGACGCGTTGAAGCCCTGCCAATATCGGCGGCGGAAGGATTTGATATCAACACACCGGCAGATTTTGCGCTGGCAGAAGCGATGGTCGCAGCGTTCCGCGCTGATGAGTGACATCCCGACTTTCAACCCACGAAAGGAAAAGCTCAAACGATTGCTGAATCGTATGGGGCTCTTAGTTGTGTTCCGGCAGATTCACGACCGGTTCAATCCGATCGCACGGGCACAACGTCGGAGCAATGCGGTTGCTTTGCAGCAAATCGGGCAGCGGCTGGCTCCTTTGGCCCGGCAAGTCGCTGAACAGTCCCAGCGGGCGCAAGGGACCGCGCTCTTTATCGGCATGGGTGGAGTGAGCTATGTCTTGCAGCAACTGCCTGTAATCGCTGGTGTGGTGGCGCACGGCCTTCGACCGATTATAGTATTGCCCTCGCGAGCGAATCGAGAGGACCGTCGCTTGTATGAGCTTTGCGGAGTGCAAACATTTGTGTTTTGGGATGATCAGCCCGAATGTTCCGAGGTCGAATCGGTAATGAAGCAGCTGGCGGCCTGTGAATCGCAGTCGGAGGTGGTTGACTTGCGGTGGCAGGACGTCGCCGTCGGGAAATACGCGATCTCCACGCTGATGCGGCGAATGCGCGCTGGACAAGTCGACCTTACTCAGCCGGCTCTGAGATCCCAGCTTGAAATCATAGTTCGCCGCGCTCTCGATCACACCGCCGCAGCAATCCGATTTATCGAGGAGTGGCGCCCACAACTCGTTGTCTTCGTCGATCGAGGTTACACGCCCGAGGGACCCTTTTTTGAGGCATGTATCAATCACGGAATTCGGCCGATTACGTTCAATGCCGCTCATCGGGACAACACCCTCATGCTAAAGCGATATGGTCCGGGGAATTCCAATGTACACCCCAGTTCTTTGTCGACTGAAACTTGGACTGCGCTGCGCGATGCAATGCCATGGACTGCGTCACACTGGTCGCGCTTGCGGGAACAGTTCGAATTCTGCTACCGCACTGGTCAGTGGTACAGTGTGGTGGGTACCCAGTCCAGAGCGCGGCTGATGGATCGTGAAGCCTTACTTGCCAGGTTGAAACTGGATCTAACCAAAAAGACGGTGTTGCTGTTCCCGCATATCTTCTGGGACGCGACGTTTTTCTGGGGACGGGATATATTCAGCGACTATGAGGAGTGGTTCCGCGAGAGTGTGCGCGGGGCTTGGGCGAACGATCAGGTTAATTGGATTATCAAGGTTCACCCGGCAAACCTGGTCAAGAATCAGCGAGATGGCGTGAGGGGAGAATATGCGGAAATCCGAGTTCTTCGGGAATTTGGGACGATACCGCCTCATATTCGAGTCTTATCAGCAGATACCGAGATATCGACGCTCTCATTGTTCGCCGTCGGTGACTTTTGTCTGACCGTGCGGGGAACGGTCGGTATTGAGGCCGCCATGCTCGGCCTGAATGTGGTGACGGCCGGGACTGGTCGATATGACCGCCATGGATTCACCACGGACATGACGAATGCAGACGAATACCGGACGTTGCTCGGCCGAATCCATGAATTGCCGCCCCCGCAGCCTGAGCAGGTTGAGTTGGCGCGGCGCTATGCCTACGGGGTCTTTCTGTTGCGTCCGCTGGAAATGAGTTCGGTTAGGTTTTCCTACGCCCGGACGCAGGATGCCGCACTTAGGGTGGAGGTGCCTGCCGACGCCGAGACGGAGTTTCTGCGCCGACCAGACATCGCGGCGATTGCACGCTGGCTCACGGCGGAAACCGAGGACTTTGTGATGGACGGCACGATGTTGAGGGAGTGAGCGCGCGTGAATGCACGACTACATGACCTGCCGGCTTTTGGCCCTCCTGCGCCGGCCGGGTTAGGTTGGTATAATTGATGTTTTTGAAAAAAAGATGAAGCAGCTTTTTGCGGTGGTGAATGATTCGGGTTGAAGCCGTCTTAATGGTTGTCTTGGGCAACCTTGGGGTTGTTGTTGGCCCTTTTAGGGCTGTGCTGCTAATTGCTATTTATCTCCTTGTACTATTTCCTGCCGCGAGCGGTTCAGGCTATGTTACGGGCCCAACTTGGGGAGGCGGAAGCTGTTCAGCTCATCGAGCAGATGAAAAATATATACCTTCACTATCACTGGAAGGACGTCGGCAGCAGGGTCGGAGGCGAGGAGATCGTCACCTCAGGTGGGCAGCAATGTGGTGGCGCAATCAATGTGGAAGTTCTCTATGGCAGTCACGCAATTTTTGCAACCGTGATGAGGCGCACTTAGTTGACGATTTGCTTAAGGGCATACGACTACCAGGCAAGTGAACAATGAAGATCGTTCACCTGAGTCACATTGACAATGGTGCGGGAGCTGGTCGGGCTGCCTACCGATTACATTCTGCACTGCGCGAATTAGGCGTGGACTCGAGCATGCTGGTCAGCCAGAAGCATACAGCCGATCCCTCGGTGCAGGCCACGTCCAGCTCTGGCCTAGGGCACTGGCGTGTCCGTGTGGTCGAGTACCTGGAGGCCCGGGCCGGGCGAGTGCTGGCGCGCGACGCCTCTGTTTTCCTATCGCCAGCACGTCACGGCTATTTCCACCCGGCGCGCGCCGCAGTGGTGCGCGAGGCCGATATCGTGGCCACCTACTGGATCAACGGTGCCTTTATTTCGCCGGAGAGTCTTGCGGCAATCAACAAGCCCCTGGTGTGGCGGCTGTCCGATGTCTGGCCTTTCACCGGCGGCTGCCACTACCCCGGGACTTGTGAACGCTTTGAAAGTCAGTGCGGCGACTGCCCCCAGCTGCGCCAGCCCGGGCCGAAGGATGCCTCCTATCGCCTCTGGAGGCGTAAGCGGGATGCTTGGCATGCGCTGGATCTAACGGTAGTCGCTCCGAGCTACTGGATGGCCGGGTTGGCACGACGCAGTTCGCTGTTTGCCGACCGGCGCGTCGAGGTCATCCCGACCGGGGTTGACCTCGAGCGTTATCGCCCGGGGGACCGCTGGGCGGCTCGGGCCCGCTGGGGCTTGCCCCAAGACCGCCTCTTGATCCTGTTCGGCGCCATGAGTCCTACGGGTGACGTGCGCAAAGGCTACCGGGAGCTCCGACAGGCGCTGGAGGTTGTCGCGCGCAGTCCACTGGCTTCGCGGGTGCTGGCCGTGGTGTTCGGCAACGAGGCTCCCTTGTCGGAGGATTTACCGGTGCCTGCTGTCTCCTTGGGTCGCCTGCAAGGCGACGAGGCACTGATGGCGGCTTACAACTGTGCTGATCTGGTTGTGGTGCCCTCGCTTGAGGACAATCTGCCGAACGTCGCGCTGGAAGCCATCGCCTGTGGCGCGCCGGTGGTGGCCTTTGATGTTTGCGGGATGCCGGACATTATCACGGATGGCTGGAACGGACGGCTGGTTGCCAAGAGCGATCCAGAAAATTTGGGGCGGGCGATTGTGGAGATGCTGGTAGGCAACCAGTCATTGCTGGCAATGCGCTTTAACGCCCGCAGTCATGCCGAGGAAAATTTCTCGTTGTCGGAGCAGGCGCGCAGCTATCTGCGCCTCTATGAACAAGTCCTCGCGGGTCATCGCCATGATGCCAATTAGAGAGAGATCCAACAGTTCGACAGTGGCGCTCATCTCCGTGATCACTGTTTGCTACAACAGCGCGCTCACGATACGGCGAACCATAGAGAGCGTGGCAAGCCAGAAATATGCGAATATCGAGCACATCATTATCGATGGGGGTTCCACCGACGCGACAATGTCGATCGTGGAAGAGCATTCCCGAACCGTGTCTAAGATCGTCAGCGAACCGGACGAAGGCATCTACGATGCGATGAACAAGGGCGTGAGCATGGCTACCGGGCAGTGGATCCACGTGCTCAACTCCGACGACTACTACCCGGCACCGGATGTCCTAAGCGCGGCCGTGCCGATGCTTGATCCGGAACGTACCAACTATTTCAAGATGTGGCGGGAGTACGACGACGGGCGGCGCGGATTGCAGGACTGGGAATACAGCCGCTGGCGGCTGTACGTTTCCGCCTTCTTGCCGCATCCCGCCTTGATTGTTTTGCGACGTCAGTACGAGGTGGCCGGCCTGTACAACACCCGCTACCGAATCGCCGCCGACCATGACATGATCCTGCGCCTCACGGCCCGCTGGCCGGGCGTGAAACACGACCTGGCGCTGACAGTCATGAAGCAGGGAGGAGCGTCAGCCCTACACTTGGAGACGTCGTTGCGGGAGTTTCGTTCGGTTACGGAGCGACATGGCTTGCCGCGGGCGGTTGCTGCTGGCATATACCAGTTCAAAAAACGATGGTGGAAGATAAAAACATGAATAAACACAACACGCTGGATGATCTGGATCAAAACAGTCGGGCAATCCTGGAAGGGGTGGTGCGGCGTGTGACATCTGGGCCCGGAACAATCACCGGGCAATCGTTGATCGATGTCGGTTGCGGCGAGGGCCGGTTGCTCGAACGGCTACGTCAGGGGGGGGTACTACAGCTGGCTGGCATCGGCTGGTCCGCCCGCAAGCAGCCCGATGTCGCTGTTTTCAACGGTGTCGATCTTTGTCAATCGGGCTGGGCCGTGCGTCTTGGTGGACGCGTATTTGATTGGGTAGTCTCCACCGAAGTGCTTGAGCACCTCGTTAATCCTTACCAGTACCTCAAAGAGGTACGACAGTTGGTTTCGCCGCAAGGAAGATTAGTTCTTACATTTCCTAATGTTCATAGTCTAAGAAGTATCATTGGTTACGCGTTAAAAGGGCGCTTTTCTGGTTTTTTTGGCCCAAATTTTAACCAGAATCATCCACTGCACGATCAGCACATTTTCATTCCCAATATGCACTTAGTGCGATATCTACTATATCTTGCGGGATTCACAGATTTGAAAATTAGTTATTTAAATGGCATTGGGCGGCTGTTCTCGCAGACAACTTTGCTGGAAGCGACACCGTGTACACCGATTCAACTACCGGAATGAGGTGCCGCTGAAAACGGATCCGACTGACGTGGTTTTATCGCGGGCAGACAAGGAGCTTTATGGAAATAACAACTGGATGGCGTCAGATCCTCTCACTGTCGCTGGTATACGATCTGATGCAATGCTGTATCGGTGGATACGCTTTTAAACGGCGCTACTTGTCCTCGCACTTGGGTGAAGCGGCCGCGTATACGCGCACAATCTCCAGTACGACTTGGGCGCATTGTTCGCAGACTGCCTTCCTCAACTCTCTCTCACAATGGTGGGCGGGCGCATTATCAAAGCGGTCTATAGGAACAAAGTATTTGTCGACTCCTATAGCCTTTTCCCCACTTCCGTTAAACCACTCGGTCAAGCTATCGGTTTGGAGAAGCTGGAGTTTGATGCCGATTCGGACCGGCTTCGAGCCGCCGGGGAAACTCGGCAATTTATTTCTTAGAATTGTCTCATCGTTGGAATTAGTCCCAAACCATGCTGTAGGAATTTCACTAATGGCGGTGCTTGTTCGTCGGTAAGCAATTTCAGACAAAAGAACTGCTCAATTTTAGAAGCTGGCAAGATCGGTGTCGAAGTGTTTTAAGATAAAACAGTAGTATCCGCTATGGCTAAAAAAATACAAGTTACTCACCTGATGCGCACCTACGGCACGCATGGCGGCGAGCAGCAGCTCTCGCAATACTTCGGGGCAGAGCCGCGCGGAGAAGTCTCCGAGACCTTCGTTTTCCTATACCGAGATCCTCCTTGCGCAAGACTGTTCGCCAGCCGTGCCCCCAGGTTGAAACAGCTAGAACTTTTTCAGTGGCCTCTTGCAACTGGAACTGCCTGGCGCGAATTCACCATGCTTTTGCTTCTATTGCCGTGGTTGCAGTTTCGTTTCTTCGCCCTTGCTTGGCGGCTCCGGCCCGCAGTCGTCGTCGTCCACGGTTTTCAAGCGGCGTTCGTCGCCTGGCCGGCGGCAATATTGTTCCGGGGTATCCGTTGGGTTTATTTGCATCGCATCACCAAGTCGGCAACTGGCAGTAATCGGCTCTTCCACCTCATATATCAGCCGTATGATGTAATTGCAGGGAACTCCCAAGCAGTGATGGCCTCGCTGGAGCCGGTGGCGGGCACGGAGCGTCTCGCCTCCATCGATAACGGCCTGGACTGGCGCCGCTTTGATGCGCGCACCCGTGTGCCATTGGCGCCTTTGCCGGAAGCGGCAGGGCTGGTGCTGGTCTCGGTTGGTCGTCTACTCCCGCACAAGGGACAAGCCATGCTCATCGATGCCTTTGAGCGTATGGCTGGTCGCTTCCCGGATGCTGTGTTGTGGGTTGCTGGTGAAGGGCCCGAGATGAAGAGCTTGAGACGGCGCGCCGGCGCCTCGCCGGCAGGATCTCGCATTCACCTACTTGGCCACCGCGAGGATGTACCGGCCGTGCTTGCTCGAGCCGATGTGTTTGTGAATACCTCCGCTTGGGAGGGCATGAGTAATGCCGTCCTCGAAGGAATGGCGGCTGGGTTGCCCGCAGTGGTATGCGATGCTCCCGGCGTGACGGAATGTCACATCGACGGCGTGACCGCCTTAGTCGTGAAGCGTGATCCGGGCGACCTTGCCACAGCGCTGGCTCGCCTGCTCGGAGATGCGGAGCTGCGCCGACGCATGGGAGCAGCGGCTCGCGAACGTGCCAAGAAAAACTACTCGATGGAAGCGAACCGCAGGCGATATCTGGAGGTTTTCGGGCGGTTGACGGGGAGGAACGTATGTGCGGAATTTTAGGGGCAACCGGCGGCTTGGTAGCCGCCATATCAGACGCTGATTTTCACGATGCGCTCGACCTCATCCGGCATCGCGGGCCGGACGGCTGCTCAGTTTGGCGAGCGCCAGGCGTTCGCCTCGGCCACTGTCGCCTCGCTATCATCGATCTGGCCCAGCGCGCGGACCAGCCGATGCGTCAAGGCGAGCTGGCCATCGTATTTAACGGCGAGATCTACAACTTCCGTGAGCTGCGTGCCGAACTCAGCGCGCTCGGCCACACTTTCACAACCAACTCCGATACTGAGGTCCTGCTGCAGGCGTGGCGGCGCTGGGGGCCGGACTGTCTGACGCGTCTCGAAGGGATGTTTGCTTTCGCGCTGTGGGACAATGCTCAGAAAAAGCTGTTCCTCGCCCGCGATCGCTACGGCGAAAAGCCTCTTTTTGTACATGATTCCAGCCAAGGCATCGCCTTCGCTTCGGAAATCCCGCCGCTGATTCGTCTGGCTCGTGGTTTACTGAAAGAGAATAGCGCTGCCATCGGCCTATTTTTTCTATTTTCTTATATTCCAGCGCCGTATGGACCTTTTCAGGGTGTTTCCCAAATCGAACCGGGTTGCTGGATGGAATGGAGCGAACAGGGTGGGATACGCCGTCACCGCTACTATAGCCTGCAGGAGCAAATCGCTTTCAGTGTGGCGCAACCGCAGCCGACATATGAGGAAGCCTGCCTAAAGCTAAAATCAGTGCTGCGTAATGCGGTGCGGGAACGAGTGGTAACCGCCGATGTTCCGGTTGCCAGCCTGTTGAGCGGTGGAATCGATAGTTCAATTGTAACCATCTTAGCAGCCCAGGCCCAGAATTCAGACCAGCCCATGTCGGTGTATTCGTTGGGGTTTCCAAACGATCCCGGCTTCGACGAAACTGATTTTGCCAAGGCGGTAATAGCGACCTTGCCGAACGTCCGGCATCACATTGTGGAGGCAACCGAAGACAGCATCCTTCGCTTCGCTAGTGAAGTCTTGGGACGGTTGGGAGAGCCTTACGCTGATGCCTCCATCCTGCCGACCTCTCTGCTTTGTTCACAGATCGAGGAAAAAGTGGCCCTAGGCGGGGATGCTGCTGACGAACTTTTTGCCGGGTATGGCATCTACCCGGCCATCGTTGCCGGGGCAAAGCTGCCCGGCGCTGTGCGAGGACTTCTGGGCTTATTTCCGAGCCATCCGAACCCGCCGACCATATGCAATGCACATATACGCGCAGCAGCGCTCTTCCATCGGCATTTGCGGGCGAATCCGCTGCAAAGTTATCTGAGCTGGCGCAGCTATGCCAATATGGACGTGCTTTCAGCGCTGGGTATCGATACCTCTGCCGTGGAGCTATTAGCTTCATCGCTAGAGGGCCATGGCACTACAACACTTCGCGATTTGCAGGCGCTAGACTTAACGTTCAACCTGCCCAATGACATGCTCAAGAAAGTGGACTATGCGGCCATGCTCCATGGTATTGAAGTCCGTCTACCATTTCTCGACAGCAACCTTGTGCATTGGGCCTTGTGCCTGCCTGACGAGTACCGTCTTAAAGGCCGTACGCGCAAGCGAATCTTGCGCGACGCCTTCGCCGACATCCTTCCCCCAAAAGTTTTGAGGCGTGGTAAAATGGGTTTTCTACTTCCGATTCGATGTTGGTTTCGTGCGGGAAAATTGCGTGATGAGTTATATTCCATACTAAAAACCCAGACGATCTTTGATGCCAAAACAGCCTGTGGCCTGCTAAACGATCATTCGATAGGGCTTGCTGATCATTCTGTTTTATTATGGTCGATTTATATTTACCTCAAATGGCATACACATGTTTCTTGTTGGGGAAACTTTCGGTCAAAACCAGAAAAACTGGGATCGCTTTCTTAAGAAGGCTAAGTAGTTAGTACTGCCAGCCAACAAACTAACAACAAAAATAGCCCTCAAATCACATTGCGAAAAATGCCAATCAAAAGTGTTTTAAAAGTTTAGAGAAATTCTTGCTAATTTAAAAATAAGCAAATATTGCAACATGCAAAAAATTTAAAGATTTAAAGTGCAGTTTTTATTAAAATCCAAAATCCCCCTTTTTCTATATTTATGTTACTTGGGCGTAGCATTTCATTGGTATAAATATCAAGAGTCAACATGGAATGAGACTATGTACTTACAAAGAGAAGATTATGCCAGAGAGGGAATTTACAGCTTCTCGCATTTTTTGGTTATTGTCTTGATAATTTCTTTAGCGCTTTTCAGTTTTAAAAAGCAGGTTTTTGGAATATTGATAGGCTTAGTTCCTTTAACAAACATTCCGGCAAATAGCTCAGGAACAGCGCTGTTATTTCAAGGCACAGTAAGTCTTTTATTTTTTTCCGTGTTACTTCAAAACGTTCAATGGAAAAAATCTGCATCGTTTAAGATGCGTGTAGCTTGGTTTCTGATTGCCTACCTTGTGGTGAGTGGTCTTGTAACTACAATCAATTTGTGGGATCCAACTAAAGATTGGCTTAAGGTCATCTTCATTACCTTAATAAAAACTGCTGTACCTATTGCCTGTATCGCTATTGTGGCAGAAAAATCAAACCTGATTAAGATTGATCAGGTAAGTTTTAAAAATGGGGCCAAGTATCAGGCAGCAACAATATTAGTGCTGATTAGCTCAATTTTTTATCAATATCTGGCTGGTTATAATGAACCGCTTGGCCCGTATTGTTACAATTCAATGTTTTTTCAAACCCGCCTAACATTGGGTTTTTGTAGTCCTAATGAGCTGGGATTATGGTGTGCTGGTGTCTTTCCGTACATAATACGATGGGCAAAGCAGAAGACCTTTATTATGAAACTTACAGTCTGGCTTTTATTTTTAATGGTGTGTTTCTATTCCGGTTCAAGGGGGGTGATTATAAGTCTTGCGATTGTCTTGCTTGCCATATTGGTATTTAAAAAGAATATTTCATTTCCCATTCTTATCCTGGGGTCTGCGCTTGCAGTCACAGTGGTTTTATCTTCTAGCTTAAGAAACGAAGGGCTGCTTTCAATCGATTCGCGGCAGGAAGATTTTGCATCTGTTATTCAGTTGTTCTTGGAAAAGCCTGAGAAGATGATATTCGGATGTGGTTTTGGCATATCTGGATATGATCATCCTCAGCCTCATAATATGATTTTAGATATTCTATATAACATTGGGATTATTGGCTGTGCACTTTACGTATTCTTTATATGCGATTTATTATATCGATTACACAGGTCAGGGGCCACTGCATTCTTTTCAGTGATTGGAGTCCTTGCTTTTGGAGTGGGCCATGCTTGCTGGACAAGCTGGTTATTTTATTACTTTATCCTGTTAGCGTTTATTGATTCACGATTCGAAAAAAACCTCCCCTCCAAAACAAAGCTTGTCCCTTGCTATGTTTGAGAAAAAACACTGCAACATTTGGTTTTTTCTCGTCCACAACAGATGCTTATCATCAAATGGTAATTCTTTGGTGTTACGGCATCCATCCGCACAAAAAAAAGTTGGACCGCCGGAGCCGGTTCCAAAAGCCGTGAGGTGTTTCTGCTTTGCTGAGTCACTATTGGCGAACGACATGGTGGCTTGATGCTGAGCAGTTGAATGTAGTCGACCAAGGTTTATAAGATAAATTGAAAATGCTGAAACCTAACAAACTAAAAGTATTAATATGGCACTGGGGAAGGTGCGGAGGTGGGCCGCGCTATACACTTGAACTTGCACGTGTGCTAGCAACCCGCATGGACATGAAAATTTATTTGTCACTTTCTCGCCAGTCCGAAATGTATGCCGACTTTGACAGTATTCCTGTTGCCGGTGACTTCAATATTGATACCTATGAAAGTGCCGTCCAGTTCGGCTTGCGCAGCCTCCAGCTTCCTTTTCTGCGTCGCCGTTTCGCGCGCTACATCCAGGAGCAGAAGATCGACGTCGTGTTCTGCACCATGGATCATCTGTGGAACACCTTTATGATCGGCGTCATCCGCGACTCCGGCGCCGTCTATTTGCTGACCGTGCATGACGCCACCCGTCATCTGGGTGAAGATCAGGGCTGGCGCCGTTGGTTGCTGCGACGTGATATCGATGCATCGGATGCCGCCATGGTCTTGTCGCGCTCGGTGGGCGCGTCGCTGCAGGCCAACTACGGATATCCCGCTGACTGCACCTTCCTTTCAACACTCGGAAATTTTGGGTACGGTTGTTCTGATGTATGTGTGCGCAGCCTGCCCGTGGACCGTCCAGCCCGCCTTCTGTTTTTTGGTCGTATCCTGCATTACAAAGGCTTGGATTTGATGTTGGAGGCCTTGCCCATTTTGCGTAAGGAGTTTCCGAAGCTCGGGCTGGAGGTCTGGGGGACTGGCGACATCACTCCCTATCAGACAGCTCTTGATGCCGTCGGCGACGTACGGGTGGAGAATCGCTGGATCGAAGAAGAAGAGATTCCCAGAATTTTCGCAGCCACCGACCTCGCTGTACTACCCTATAGAGAAGCCAGCCAGTCGGCCGTTGTCGCCACCGCTTTCGCTGTTGGTATGCCTTGCGTCGCCACGCCGATTCCCGGTCTGTGTGAGCAGGTCGCCGATGGTGTGACCGGCGTCATTGCCACCGGCAACAGTCCGGCAAAATATGCGGATGCGGTTGCCAAGGTTTTGCGGGATCCGGCCTTTTATGCGCACTTGTCGCAGGGTTGCCTCCAGGTTGCCCGTACCACGCTGAGTTGGGAAAGTATCGGCCTATCGGTGACCGAGGCGTTGCATGGCGCTTACTCTAGGGGCAAGCGCAACAAGGGTGGGCGGGCATGAGCAAGCGGGCACTGATTTTCGGCATTTCTGGTCAGGACGGTAGTTATCTGGCGCAGTTGCTGCTGGCGAAGGGTTATGCGGTTTTTGGCACCTCGCGCGATGCGGAACTGTCGTCTTTTCGCAATTTTTCCATACTGAATATACGCCAGCAGCTCACGTTGCTGTCTGCTTCACTGGCTGATTTCCGCAGCGTCATGCAGGTGATCAAAGTGGTAGACCCCCATGAAATCTATAACCTGAGCGGGCAAAGCTCGGTCGGTTTGTCCTTCAGTCAGCCGATGGAAACCATGGAGAGCGTGGTCACTGCGACCTTCAATATTCTCGAAGCCATTAGATTTCTGAATCCCGGTATCCGCTTTTACAATGCCGGGTCTAGTGAGTGCTACGGGCACACCGGTGAACAGCCGGCCAATGAGGAGACCCCTTTTCGGCCGCGCAGCCCCTATGCGACAGCCAAGGCAGCGGCCCATTGGGCGGTGGCCAACTATCGTGAAGCCTATGGGTTGTTCGCTTGTTCTGGCATACTTTTTAACCACGAATCGCCGCTCCGGCCGGAACGTTTCGTGACGAAAAAGATTATCGCCACCGCAGCCCGTATCGCCGCGGGAACCGAGCAGGGTCCACTACGGCTAGGCGATCTCGAGATTAGGCGCGACTGGGGATGGGCGCCGGAGTATGTCGAAGTTATCTGGCGCATGCTGCAGCGAGGAGAGCCGGCCGACTATGTGGTGGCAACCGGACGTAGCTGGTCGCTGCAGGAGTTTGTAACCGAAGCCTTCGCTGCCTTCGGCTATGACTGGCGTGACCATGTGCTATACGACGCTGGCCTTAAACGGCCGTCGGATATCGCCCATTCGGCGGGAGATCCCGGGCGCGCTGCCGCGGAACTTGGCTGGCGCGCGCGAGTCCTGATGCCAGAGGTAGTTAGGCGAATGGCCGAAGCAGAGCTTCGTTCCCTTGCCGTTCACCAATCCTAAGCCTGGAGGTTTTGTGATGCGCGAATTCGAAATGCCCTCGCAGTTATTTCGCTGGTTTCTCAAGAACACAAGCACTGGCAATGAGACCTATTCGTATGAGGTCTGCTTCCCGCGGTATCTTGCAGCGGCTAACGGCGAAGGCTATCTGTGGCGCTCTTATGATAGGCGGCTACAAATGCTGATCGATATAGTCGGAAAGGGAAAGCGCAGCCCCTTGCGCGTCCTCGAGGTGGGCTGCGGGTTCGGCCACGATCTGCTCTGGACGGCACTTGCCGGCGCGCAGGCAGTAGGCATCGACATCAAATCCGAATTCGTGGAATCTTCTCGGCTTGCCCGTGCGCATATAGAGCGGTATGTGGGCCATGCTATCTCTGTCGACATCCGCCGCACCAATCTCATGGAGTTGTCGGGCGAAGTCTTTGATCTGATCTACATGAAAGATGTGTTTCATCATCTTGAGCCGCGTGATGCGATCGTCGCAAAACTGGCCGCTCTGATGGCACCGGGCGGGAGGATCCTGATCGTCGAGCCGAATGCGTGGAATCCGCTGATCCAGCTACAGATGTTCCGCATCCGGGGGTTCAACACTATTGTGAAAAAGACCGATGCGGCACCGGGGAGCGCTTCCTCTATGGTAACGAGCGACTTGTCACGGGCGGTTCCTTGCGTCGTTCCTTCGCGCGTGTAGGCGTGCGCGGCCAGTCTCGTTATATCCGCTTTCTTCCGACAAAGCTCAGCAGCCAGCGCTGGATGGCATTTGTTGCCCATGCAATGGAACAACTGGGGCTGGAGCGTTTGCTGAACCCGGCTTGTATCCATTCGATCTTTTCCGGCTGCAAAGTCGGACAAGGGGGGTGAGGCAGTCGCACCCTGCTTGATAGGCTGCCTTGATCAATCGGCAACAAGAACGGCGCAATACTTCACCGGCTGATGCCAATATCTTGGACGGGCTAGGCGCATCATTGCCGGATCTTTGATTCTGGGCAAATCGTTCGCGATCGCTCTAGAAGCGATTACTTTGATAAAAAATACCTTTTAATAATTACTGGCTAGCAGAGTTGGATGGGTATTAGCGCGCTGAGGAAAGATAGTGACCTAGATGTTGGTTTGTTTCTAACTAAGACGTTTTCCCTGGTAATCACGCTGTGCGCTATGGACCGTGTAGCTTGGATCCTAAGCGATCTAGCCACTAATATGTGCTTTTCACGATTCTGGATCACCATGATCAAGACGACAATTAACCAGATAACATTAACCGAAGGGTCGCAGACGCGCTACACCGTGCTAATGCCATTAGGTAAGCGCGACAGGGCACGGTAGAATTATGTGTGGAATCGCAGGGGTCGCCACGGTCAGGCAAAAGATAGACCCAAACAAGCTCGATCGGATGCGCGACACGTTGTCCCATCGCGGCCCTGATGGCGCAGGCAGCTGGATTACCACCAGCGGTCGGGTCGGCCTCGCGCATCGTCGCCTCTCCATTCTGGATCTATCCGCCGCTGGCGCGCAGCCGATGCACTCGGCGTCCGGAAGATACAGTATTACCTTCAATGGAGAGATCTACAACTTCGCCGATTTGAGGAAGGAGCTCAAAGCCGCGGGGATGCGTTTCATCGGCGACTCCGACACTGAAGTCATCCTCGGAGCTTGCGAGCGTTGGGGCGTAATCGGCGCGTTGCCGCGCCTGGCCGGGATGCTCGCATTTGCCATCTGGGATTCACGGGAAAATATCCTGTATTTGGCGCGCGACCGCGTCGGCATCAAGCCCTTCTACTACAGCCATCAGGACGGCGAGCTCAGCTTCGCATCGGAGTTGCGCCCGCTGGTAAACTGGCGCGGCAGCCTGCCGCTTATCTCCAAACGCGGGCTCAACGAGTACCTGCGTCTAGGATACGTCCCGTGTCCGTTGAGCATCTTCGAAGGTATCTGGAAGTTGCCGCCCGGAACTTATGTGACCTGGCGCACCGGGAAGCTGTCCGAACCTAAGCCGTTCTGGACGTATACAGACGCGGTCACCCGCGGCAAGGGGCATGCCTTCGTTGATGAGAACAGCGCAATCACCGAACTCGAGCGAGTCCTTCAGAAAAGCGTCGCGCGCCATATGGTTTCGGATGTGCCGCTTGGGGCATTTTTGTCGGGCGGCATCGATTCGAGCACCGTGGTGGCGCTGATGCAGACGCAAAGTAGTCGACCCGTCAAGACGTTCTCGATCGGATTCAGCGATGCCGCGTATGACGAGGCCAAGCATGCCGCGCGTGTAGCGGAGCATCTCGGCACGGATCATACCCAACTTTATGTGACAAATGAACATGCCTGCACTGTTATCCCCTCCCTAGCGGATACCTACGACGAGCCGTTTGCTGACGTATCCCAGATTCCCACTATCCTTGTGTCGCAGCTCGCCCGCCGTCAGGTGACGGTGGCCTTATCTGGAGACGGTGGTGATGAGCTGTTTACTGGTTACAACCGCTACATTTTTGTGGCGGCTTTTTGGCGCAAGTTGCGGCGTCTGCCTTTGGGTCTTAGACGCATGGCCGCCGCCTGTCTGCGCTACCCGAGCTTGGCACGCTGGGACGCCTTCTTTCAGGCGGTCAGGCCATTGTTGCCGCAGTCGCTACAACCCAGTCTCCCCGGCCAGAAAATGCATAAGGTCGGTGCCATCCTGCCTTCCTCCTCGTTGCTCGAACTGCATATTCGTCTAGTCGCGCAATGGGTCGCGCCGCAAATGGCGCTGAGTCCTGCTTGGCGTGACGATGACCCGCTGTGGCAGGAGCTTCTGCAGGAGGACTCCGCCCTGACGCCACCCATGCAGCAGGCCGTATGGGACGCGCAGACTTACATGGTGGATGATATTTTGACCAAGGTTGATCGCGCGAGCATGCGCTTTGGCCTCGAGGTGCGGGTTCCGTTGCTCGACCATACCGTTGTCGAAACAGCCTGGCGAGTACCTGAGGCCATGAAGTTGCGCGCCGGACAAGGCAAATGGCTACTGAAACAGTTGCTCTATAGGCATGTCCCACAATCGTTGGTGGATCGACCCAAGATGGGGTTTGGCGTGCCCATTGACGCCTGGCTGCGTGAAGGCGTACGCGATTGGGCAGAAACCTATTTAGAGGAGCAACGCCTGCGCAACGAAGGCTATCTCGATGCCGACGTAATTCGTCAAACTTGGCTACAGCATCAGGCGGGCGCAGGAGAGAGCGGTGGTCCGCTGTGGACCATTTTGATGTTCCAGCAGTGGCTGGAACGCTGCAAGCAATGGCTATGATTTCCAGACTTCCTTGGTGGGCCAAGCTTTACGCCAAGCTGGTACTGGCACGCCTGCCCGTGTCCTACAGCCTCTGGCGCAAGCTCAAGCTCTTCTGCCATGGCGAGATGAACGATCCTGTGCGCGCCATCCGCACATTTGAAAAATACTACCTTTGCGCTCGCGAGCACTCAGACATAACGACCGGTTTTACCGTGCTTGAACTAGGACCGGGCGACTCCATCCTTTCGGGATTAGTGGCCCGCAGCATGGGAGCGAGCCAGGTCTGGCTCGTCGATGCAGGTGCTTTTGCGGACATGGATCTCACGGCTTGTCAACGAACGCTGGCGCTACTCAAGCAAGCAGGCCATATCGACCTCGATCTAGGCAACGCGACGAACGTGCACGAACTGCTGCAACGCTTAAGCGTAAGCTATCTGACCTGTGGCACTGCTTCGTTGGCCGATATTCCAGATGCTAGCGTTGACTTTTTCTGGTCCCAGGTAGTGCTGGAACATGTGGCTCGTGATGAATTTCCGGTATTGCTCCGCGAGCTGCGGCGTATTGTTAGACCTCAAGGTATCGGTATACACAGCGTTGACTTTCGCGATCACCTAAGCAATGCACTTAATCATCTGCGTTTTTCCCACGCAACTTGGGAAAGTCGGATTTTCCGCAACAGCGGATTCTATACTAACCGCATCCGCCCTAGTGCGATGCTGGCGATGTTCAGAGATGCGGGTTTCGATACGAAAGTCCTCGCCAAGACCTATTGGCCGGAAATTCCGACTCCGCGTACTGCCATGGTGATGCCTTTTCGCAAAATGCCCGACGCCGAGCTCCGTCTGGCGGAGTACGAGATACTGCTGCGGCCGTCTTAACCATGAAGGCGAAACCAAAGTTACTTTTTTTCATTACCGAAGACTGGTACTTCTGCTCGCATCGGTTGCCGCTGGCCGTCTCAGCGCAGGCCGCCGGTTATGAGGTAGTGGTACTAACCCGGGTTCGTGCACACGGGGGCTTGATCCGAGATGCTGGGCTGCGGCTGATCCCGTTTGAAATTGCGCGGACCGGGTTGAATCCATTTCGGGAAGCATGGACTTTGTTTCGGCTGATGCGCCTGTATCGAGGGGAACGGCCGGCCCTCCTGCATCATGTGGCGCTAAAACCTGTGCTCTATGGCAGTATCGCGGCGCGTTGGGCCGGCCGACCGGCCATCGTCAACGCGCTCGCAGGCATGGGATGGCTCTTTTCGTCTCGGGGAGCTACCCGTGGACTGAGAAGAGTGGTTCGGTCGGTTCTTGGCCGTTTGCTACAGAGGGGGTTGACCTTAGTGCAGAATCCGGATGATGCCCGCATGCTGGTCGAGGCCGGCGTGCCAGCGTCCCTGATCAGGCGAATTCCTGGCGCGGGGGTGGATCTCAACCTCTTCCGGCCTCAGCCAGAGCCGGCGGGGATACCCATGGCACTCTTCCCGGCGCGACTTTTGTGGGACAAAGGCGCTGGCGAATTTGTTGCTGCTGCCAGGATTCTTCGGAAGCGGAATGTCGCTTTACGCTTCGTGTTGGCGGGGGAGCCGGACAGTGCGAACCCGTCGTCGGTTAGTCATGAACAATTGCGAGCCTGGGTATTAGAAGGTGTGATTGAACACTCGGGTTGGATTCAGGATATGCCCGGCCTGCTGGCAGCTTCGCACCTCGTCTGTCTGCCTTCCTATTACGGCGAAGGCATCCCAAAGTCGCTGATCGAAGCGGCAGCAGCGGGGCGGCCCATCGTCACGACTGATATGCCAGGTTGCCGTGAGGTTGTAAGCGACGGTCGCAACGGGTATCTCGTTCCACCGAGGGATGCGGAGGCACTGGCGAACGCGCTCGAGCGACTGAGTACGAATGCCGAACTGCGCCGACGCATGGGCTCCGAGGGACGCAGGCGTGCGGAGGAAAGTTTTGGGCTTGAGGCGGTCATCCAGCAAACCCTGAGCCTGTATGAGGAGGCTTTGAAATGAACGTTTTAGTCACGGGCGCTACTGGGTTTGTGGGCCAGACCTTGGTGCGAAGATTGGTTTCGCACGAAGGGCATGACGTGCGATGCGCCATTCGAAAGCAGCGTGATGGACTTGAGGGCACCACGCACGTCCATGTGGTAGGGGAAGTGGATGCGAGTACTGACTGGCAGCGGGCTTTGGTCGATGTCGATTGCGTTATGCACCTCGCCGCACGCGTCCATGTAATGCGAGACACTGTTGCTGATCCGCTTGCAGATTTCCGCCGTGTGAACACCGAGGGCACGCTCAACTTGGCACGCCAAGCAGCGGCGGCTGGTGTTCGGCGATTGGTATATCTCAGTTCAATCAAAGTCAATGGTGAGACAACAGTTCCAGATAGGCCATTTACGCCAAACGATTTGGCCGCACCGCAAGATCCTTACGGCATCAGCAAGCACGAGGCTGAGATCGGCCTGCGTGAAATTGTTCGCACAACGGAAATGCAAGTTGTCATCATTCGCCCTACACTTGTATATGGAAAGGATGCCAAGGGAAATTTCAAGTCCCTAATGAGCATCGTTGCCCGCGGCGTCCCCCTCCCGCTCGCCTCCATTCACAATCTTCGCAGTTTTGTGGGCATCGACAACTTGGTTGATTTCATTATCACCTGTCTTGAGCGCCCTGCCGCCGCGAATGAGACTTTCTTGGTGAGTGATGGGCAAGACATGTCCACCACCGAGCTGGTGCGAGGCATGGCGCAAGCAGCTGGGGTACCTGCGCGTTTGCTGCCGGTCCCGGTGTGGGCTTTGCAGGCGGGGGCTTCGTTGCTCGGCAAGGGTGATGCGGTGCAGCGCTTGTGCGGTAATTTGCAGGTGGACATTTCTAAATCGCGCCAGCTGCTTGGATGGAATCCGCCTTTCTCCGTAGACGAAGGATTGAAGAGGGCCGCGGGAGGTAATTAGAGATTGGGAAATTCATTAGGGGGTTAGATTTTCGAACAGTAACGGCTAGCGAGAAACCTTGAGGACAGAATGATTTACCTAAACAAAATCCTTCCAGTAATCTGTCTGCCGATCGGGCTTACGATGGTTCTGGTTGGGGCGGGACTGATTCTAAGAAAGAAAGTCCTATGCTGGACTGGGTTGGCGTTTCTTCTTTTGCTGAGCACGGGATTCGTTAGCGGGAAACTGATGAGGTGGGTAGAGGGAGTGGAAGACAGGAGTGTCATCCAGGATGTGAAACCCGCCGATGCAATTGTTGTCTTAAGCGGAATGATTGAGGTGCGAAAGAACGCTTCGCTGGGCGAGTGGTCGGGTGCGGTGGACAGATTTGAAGGTGGAGTTGATCTTATACAAGCTGGGAAAGCGCCTTTGCTAATCTTTACGGGTGGATGGGTGCCGTGGATACCAAATGCGAAGCCCGAAGGGGAAATTCTGGCGCAAAGAGCCGTTAGGCTGGGAGTTCCAAAAGATAAGATTCTGGTAACGGGGAAAGCGCAGAATACGCAAGAAGAGGCGACTGCTGTGAGGCAAGTTGGCAGAAACTGGTGGGTGGCGGGAAGTAATCCGAGGATCATTCTTGTGACAAGTGCATTTCATATGAGAAGAGCCGAAATGCTATTTCGGAAAAGTGGATTTGAGGTGACGCCGTTTCCAGTTGATTTACAGACCTCGGAGAACAGCGGAATTACACCTCTCAGTTTTCTGCCATCTGCCCAAGAATTGGCGAGGAGTGAGACAGCGATAAGGGAGATGATCGGACTCGCGTATTATTGGGTTATTGGGGAGGTGAGGAATTGGTGAATGGGGAGTGGTTAGTGGGGATTAGGGAGTGGAGACTAGCGATTAGGGAAAGATCGGCGCAGGACTACGCACTGATGGGTGTATAATTGTAAGTCAGTAAAACTAATGAAACGAATCTTTGATCTGCTAGCAGCGCTAGGTTTGATCCTGACCTTTGCGCCGCTTTTTCTTTTAGTGGTGCTGGTGGTCAGGCTGACTTCTGTTGGACCGGTGCTATTCCGTACTCAGCGAGTTGGCAAAGGCAACAAACTATTTACGATGTATAAGTTCCGCACGATGCGGATAGATACCCCGCAGGTGGCAACCCATCTCTTGAAGGAGCCTGATCAATTCCTCACTCCAATCGGAAAAGTTCTTCGCCGTACTAGCCTTGATGAACTACCGCAGTTGATCAATGTGGTGCGAGGAGAGATGTCGTTGGTAGGACCTAGACCCGCCCTGTTCAATCAGGATGATTTGATTGCCTTACGCACCGCTGCAGGGGTTGATGCACTGACTCCAGGAATTACGGGCTGGGCACAGGTCAACGGACGGGACGAGCTACCGATTCCGGAAAAAGTGAAGCTCGATGAGTGGTATCTGAAGAACCGAACCCTCTGGCTAGATCTCAAAATAATAGGAATGACAGTTTTCAAAGTGATACGGAAAGAAGGGGTGGCGCATTAGGGGGTGGGGTGGTCCCCGCAGTTGCGGGACGCGCTTACGCGCGGATTAGTGAGTGCTGGCGGCAATCATTACAAATAATGTTAAAGACGATAGAACAACGACTTATGGTATTAGAGGGCGAAACGCTATCATTTACCTTTTGATTGCTTAATAAATCAAGAATGACGATGATAGAAGGGTCATGTTTGTGTGGAATAAATTAACCCGAATCCTACTACTTCAACTGCTTTATGGAGCAGTGTTGGCGGCCTCTCTTTATGCGGCGTTTCAGCTGAGGTTCGATTTCTATCCCGCACCCTACATGGATCGGTTCCAGTTGGGATTGGTAATTAGCTTAGGGTTGACCCTCCCCCTCCTTTGGCTCTTTGGACAGTTCCGATCTCTTCTTTCTTATTTCGGATTGCCCGATGCTCAAAAAATTATTGTCGCCACTTCGTTGGCCAATGCGGGTTTACTCGCCGCCAACTATCTCAATCTGGGGCTTCTCACTCCGCCTCGCGGCGTGGTGGTGCTCAACTTTGTTTTTGCCACGGTCGGACTGATTGCCGCTCGATTAACGATTCGAATCCTTCGCGAGCGGATGCAGGGAAAAGCTGGATCGGACCGACCCAAAAAGCGGATCGCGATTTATGGGGCAGGTACAGCTGGTGCGGCGCTGGTGGAGGAGCTAATGGCACGACCCAATTTGCGAATGGATGTCTGTGCGATCTATGACGACGACAGGCGAAAAGCCCAAACCAGAATTCATGGGGTGCCTATTCTTGGTGATTTGGCTCAGCTTCGCAAAGGCGGAGAGGGGATGCGATTGGATGAAGTTATCCTAGCAATGCCTACGGCCGATCCTACCCGAACCCGTGCGGTGGTGGCCCAGTGTCGGCGGATGAATCTTCCCGTTCGAACGATTCCTACGATTCATCACGTAGTCAATGGTCACCTGCATCTCGATCGGATCAAGCCGGTGGAGTTTGAAGATCTGCTAACTCGGGAGTCGGTCGAGATCGAGGCTCCAGCGATCTCTGGTTGGATTTCTGGACGAAAGGTTTTGGTGACAGGCGCCGGCGGCACCATTGGGGCGGAGTTGGCTCGGCAGGTTTGGGGTTGTCATCCTAAGAGTCTGATCCTGATCGAAAGAAGCGAGCCCGCCCTCTTTGAGATTGAGCAGGAGTTGAAGGAGGAAGGTGCGGGTAGCGAGGTGCAGTCGATTGTGGCTGACGTAGGGGAGGAGAGGCGGATGGAGACAATCTTTGGCCAGCAGAAACCGGATCTGGTTTTGCATGCGGCGGCGCATAAGCACGTGCCCCTGATGGAGCAGCAGGTGGGAGAGGCATTGACGAACAATTCCCTCAAGACGGTGAGCTTGGCACGAATTGCGGCCAAGTATGGGACGAAGGAGTTTGTCATGATTTCGACTGACAAGGCGATCAGCCCAACCAATGTGATGGGAGCCAGTAAGCGGCTGGCTGAAATCGGTCTCCAGATTTTGCAAAAGCAAACCTCGGGAATGAAAATTATATCGGTTCGCTTTGGCAACGTATTGGGTTCGTCGGGCAGTGTGATTCCGACCTTTCGCAAGCAAATTGCAGCTGGGGGACCGGTGACGGTGACTCATCCCGAGGTAACACGATATTTTATGAGTGTGGCAGAAGCAGTGGGACTGGTGTTAACTGCAGCAAAGTCGGGTCAGGGAGGGGACATTTTTGTTTTGGACATGGGAAAACCGGTGAAAATTGAAGAGATGGCCAGGCAGTTGATCGAGCTGAGCGGATTTGAAGTCGGCCGGGAGATCGAGATTCGATACACGGGCCTGCGACCTGGGGAAAAGCTCTACGAGGAGCTGAGTCACAATGAGGAGACAAACGAAAATACGGAGCATCCGAAGATCTGGCGGCTGAAGCCAACCGGGAGGAATCTAGACGAGGGGGAGGATTGGTTGCAGTCTTTGCAGGGAATTGTGGAGGAGGCGGCAAAGGGAAATATCTCGCAGGCGAAGCAGCGAATCAAAGATCTGGTGCCAGAATATCAACCGTGGTTGGGGTAAAACGCAACGCGGCATGCCCATGCCAAAGAAGATTAGGATTAAGTGTGAGATAGAGAGCCGGATGCTCGTTGAGGGATAGAAAAGATTGGCAAAGTGGTCTAAAAATGAAAGTAAAGTGATTTGACATCGATCATTTATCACTTACTATACAGGCATGACTGCGGTTACCGTATCCTCTAAATACCAGATTGTGATTCCCCGTGAAGCTAGGCGAAAATTGGGCATTACTTCGGGTACCCGCCTCCAGGCGATAGAAGAACCGACGGGCCTTCGGTTGGTGAAAGAGCTGACGTTGGAGGAAATTCCCGGCTTGCTGAAAGGGCTTGCCGTTCAGGACGATGCCATTCGAGGGGAGCAGGACCGTTCCATTAAATGACGGTTGTGTTGGACAGCTCGGGATGGATTGAGCTGCTGAGCGGCTCCTCCCGTGCGAAGTTGTATCAACCGGCGCTCCGGGCTGAAAGATTGGTGGTGCCGGCGATTGTTCGTTTTGAAGTGGGACGGTACACGCTGACCCAGCGAGATGAGTCAGCCATGGAACTGGCCCTGAGGGCACTTTCTCGTTTTGAATTTATCCCTATGGATGAGACCCTAGCAGATTCCGCTGTCTGTTTGGCACAGCGGCATAAGTTTTCCATGGCTGATGCTTTTGTTTACGCTAGTTCCCAATCTGTGCAGGGGGAATTATGGACCCAGGATAGCCATTTTGCCACGCTTCCTGGGGTGAAATATTTTCGAAAGTAGACAGTCGTCGGGGACCGAAAGAAGAATTTCTTGGATGAGAATAGGGAAAAGAAAGGTTGGAACGAGTAACCTTTCTTTGAAAAAACAGCAACATACAAACGTATGATAAGAGTATGGCGAAACGTATAGGATATCTCCTTTGGCCGTTGGGTGTGGGGATGTTGACGGGGTGGGTGTGTCTGTATCTGTTCCTAGTCTATGTGTTGACCCATGGAGGAAAAATTCAGGGGTGGCATGCGGGGGTCTGGGTGTTGGCGACGTTCTTAGGGACGTGGATCACCATTAGAGGACAGAGGGCAGAGGACAGGGGGCAGATGTCGGAGGGCGGAGGACGGAGTACAGAGAGCATCCGGCATCCGGCATCTGGTCTCTGGCATCAAATTCGAATTTCTGGGGCCTTAACATGCTTGGCACTAATTCTCCCTTTGGCTTTCAGCTGGGTGCTGGGTCACTTCACTGACTTCAGTTGGGATGGGATGACGAGCCGCGGAATCACAGTGCGAAACCTAATGAAGGGAGATCCGCCGCTCAATACATACCCATTCGGACATGTGCTGGCCGGTTTCTTGGCTCACATCACTGGTTCTTGGCAAGGTGGGAAGGGAATCAACCTGGCCCTGATCTGGATCTGTTTCTGTTTTGTTTTTCCAACTCTCCAAGTCTTCGACTTTTCAGACTGGAAGCTGTGGTTTTTGTCAATTGTCACTGCCCTCAATCCGGTGGCGGTTTACCAGATTTCTTGCTTCCAGATCGACGGCCACGTGGCCTCACTCATCACCTGCCTACTTTTTTCAATGTTAAGAATTCTGGCGTCGGGACCCATCCGACTAGACGGAGTGCTGTCACTGGTGGCAGCTTTTACGGCCACAGCTGCTTGCAAAACCTCGGGCGTTTTTTATGCCATCATTATTGACGGAATCTTTCTTTTGTTTCTTGCAGGGGTAAGTCGAAGTTGGAAGCGGGTATTGCTGCTTTTTGTGGTGGCTATTGCGGTCAGTTGGCCGCTCGGTGTCTATATCCGTTCTATTGGCCAGTATGCCCCCTTGAACATGGATTATCTAAAGGTAGCAACAGGTACAGGAGCTGGTTATGGCTTTTCCGGTGGAGCAAGCGATCTGGCAGCGATACAGAAAATGGACCGAATTCAGCAGTTTGTTTGTAGCACCTTTTCACAAACTGAAATATCGGCATCAGATCTACATCTGAAGTTTCCTTTCGAGATTGGTCGTAGGGAACTTAGGGTGTTTGAGGAGCTGACACCAGATCCGCGCGCCGGAGGCTTCGGACCCTGGTATGGAACAGCCATTCTTTTTGCTGGCCTAGGATGTCTCCTCCTTGTCTTTAGCGGTCAGGCAACTTACTGGCCTGGGTGGTTCCTATTTCTGGCCACAGCGGCTTCTTCTTTCGGATCGCAGGTCTGGTGGGCAAGGTGGACTCCACAAAACTGGCTTTTGTTGATTGCGATGTTGATGACAGTTGTAGCGGCTGGCTTCAAAAGGTTAACGGTCGATGGGTTAATGGGTGCGGGCATGAGGTGGCTAGGGGGGCTTGCCTGTCTTGCAACCGGGATCAACGTGCTCTTGGTGACGCTGTATTATTTTGTGGGAATGGGAAAGTGTGAGAAGATTTTGAATCTGCAGATTGAACTGGCGGGAAAACTACATGCGCCGGTTCAACTCAATATATCTGTAATTCAAGAGGGTCATAATGCTGGGGCTTCTTTCCAAGCTTCCAAATGGTGGTTTGTCGAACGAGGTGTTCCGATCCAAGAACTGCAACAAGAACCACCCAAACCCCGGATGAAGATTCACAAGACAGAAACTCGTTTTCCACTGCCCCAAGATTGGCGCTTGAGCCTGAAGAGTCCGGAGGATGAGGTGCTGTTCCGTGAAAAGGGGTTGATTGAGGATTGATCCGATAGTCGATAGATGGATCTTGGTGATAGGTGACTGTTAAAATTAAGACGATAAGAGCGAAGTTGGGACGGTTTATCCGAAAGACGGGCAAGGCTCTAAGTTTGCCAACGTACGGACCGATATGCGTGCGACATGGAAAGCCTGAGGGAGCAAAGACCGTTGATGAGGAAAGAACAAAAGTGGCTCCGCCTTCCCATCCGGTGTTGCCGAAAATCCATCCGCTTCTCGCAACCAACCCAATATCTTACCGCAGCACATGGGCACAAAGGTTCAGGGGGTTAAAAGTATTTGGGCCGACAGTAAGCGTAGTGGATGAGGATGGGCAGCTGCTGGAGGATGTGTCAGTCGAATGGGGCAGAAAAGCGGAGGAGAACTGGGCCTTTAGGAGGTTGTTACTACCCAAACCACAGCCCGTTACTGGACGAACCTTGGTTTTAGCAAGCACGGGTGGAGACACGTATTTTCATTGGATGACGGATGTGCTGCCACGCTTAAGCTTGGCGGGGCGGGCAGGATATAATATAGCGTCTTTTGACTGGGTTCTGGTGAATGGCCTGACTCATCCATTCCAACAGGAGACCCTCAAACATCTTGGAATACAAAAAAACCGCTGTTTGTCCTTTCACAAAACGGAGTTGGCTTATGAAATGGAGGAAGCGGTGCTCCCTAGCCTGCCTGGAGTCCCAGGGGTGGTGCCGCCCGAAAGCGTGGATTATTTGCGTAATGCTTTTCCCGCCGGGAAAACACCCAGAGGTCGAAAAATCTTTATCGGGCGGGGTGAAGCGAAACATCGGCTATTGACCCATGAGAAGGAGATTTGGGCTCAATTGCAAAAGAGGGGATATGATTCTGTGGACTGTGGAAAAATGTCTGTGCAGGAGCAGGCGGAGGTCTTTGGCTCGGCCGAGGTGGTGGTTGGAGCCCATGGAGCAGCCCTGACGAACCTGGTCTTTTGCCGGCCAGGAACCCGGGTCGTGGAACTTTTTAGTCCTGCTTACGTCAATCCCTGTTACCGCGATCTGTGCGTTGCGGCCGGCTTAAGGCATGCAGCAGTGATAGGCAACGGAGAGGATTGGGTATTGTCGGAAAAGCATGATGAGCCGTCGGCGGCGATCACGGCGAGCTGGGAGATGCTGGAAAAGGTTCTGGAGACCGTGGGTTTTACTGGATTGGCATAAAAATTTCTATAAACATCCTAATGCAAATTTCTTAATGAGTATTCGAAGGCAATTGATTAGCTGGCTCAGCCAGAAAGAAGTGGGGGCGACAGAAAGAGAATGGCGAGATATTCGTCTGAGTTTTTCCCAATTCGGCGAGGATCTACTCGTTCAGCAAATCCTGAGAAAGGATGCCGGCATTTATCTGGACATCGGAGCCAATCATCCGGTCCGCTTCTCGAACACTTACCACCTTTACCGTTTTCGGGGTTGGCACGGGCTCTTGGTGGAGCCCAACCCCGTACTCGCCGAGCTGCTACGGAGCCGTCGCCCCCGCGATGTGGTCCTTGCGGCAGCCGTAGGAAAAACCGATGGAACGGCCTTTTTCGAGGATAACCCAGAGCATACCCTAAGCAGGGTGCTTGCTCGTAAGGATGAAGCCCGGCATCCCGTGAGGGTAGTTCCGGTGGTGTCCCTCCCGAGCCTTTTTGCCCGCTTTTCCGATTTATTGAACCAGGTCGACTTTCTCACCATTGATTGTGAGGGGATGGATTGGGAAATCCTCAGCGGGAACGATTGGCACCAGTTACGCCCCAGGTGCATTTGTGCGGAGTGTGGTGACAGGGAGGAGGAAGGGCTTGCGAATTATCTGGCGGAGCAGGGGTATCGCCTGCAAGCCCGAGCGGGACATTCGAGAATTTTTGCGTTGGAAGTAGGGGAACGTTAGCCGAGGTTCTGTCGTTGCCTAAATTACTCAGTGGTAAGCTTGTTCCGCTTTGCCAGGCGCCATTTGGTAAGGTGAAAAAACCAGCGGCGTTGGGCGATGGGCTTGACTTTGGCGGTGAAGATTTTCCCGAAAAAATCCAAGAGCTTGGCTTCGGAGAAAACATCGGGAGGTGTATTATTGAGAAAGGGTGGAGCTTGAAGATAGCGGAGGTAGAGAGCCTCATTGGTATCCACCTCGCAAACATAGTCGGCTAGTTCAGATAAGGATTTGAAATCGTAAGCATTGATGAAGGCTTCCGGGTTAAAGCAATCAACGGCTTTGGGATCGCCCCAGAAAATGGGAATCGTATGAGCAGCAAGTGGGTCGTACATCTTTTCGGTTGTCCAACCGGACAACTCTTTGTTCTCGAAGGCGATGGTGAATTTGTAGGGTCTGAGTGCTTCTAGCTTGGGATCGTGACCATTGGGAACCCTCCACCCGGTGTTGTTGGCGGCGCGACCGATCGAGTCTACTTTCCGCCTACGATTGAGTTTATCGAAAAAATCCATTCGTTTTTGGACTGTTCGGTTCACATAGGCGGAAAGCAAAGAGCAGAATCTTGTCTTTTCGGAACGGATTTGACTCCAGTCGATATTCTTGCGGATCAGCGGCTCGGGAGAACGATTATAGGCGAAGATGGGCAGGTAGTAGCGTCGGGGATCGTTGCCCAAGAAGGGAAGAATGGCATAATCACATTCCTTCCAGTTTGGTCGGTAGACTTCATGGTGGGTATAGATTTTGGTGCAGTTGTAGAGGCGATGCCGTTGTCCAGTAAGAGCGTAGATCAGGAACTCCGGCCGGTCTTCTCGATGCAGTTGGTAGCGCTGGGATAGAAGTCTTACAAAAAAATCTTCTAGGTGAATTGGGCAATCGGAAAAGTTGATGGAAAGAGACGGAAGATCGCTCATTGGCCACGAGCTTCGCGGAAATGTCGATAGCGGGCGAGCCAATCTCGGAGGGGGCGATGGCAAAGAAACCAGCTGGCGAGGGATTCCTGCTGCCGCCGGAGGTTTTCCCGCCATTCAGGATCTTGTTCGAGCTTTTTAACGAGGGTAGTGACTTGATTCCACGTTTTCGGAGCTAGTTCCGAAAGCATCAGGGACCGATTGTTCGGCATAGTCGACGGGTCCGCGATAGCCAAGCAACCTGCTGAAACCGCTTCTTGGAAACTGTTTCCCCAAACAGGCTGTCCCCCCATCTGAAGAAAATAGCGTGTGCTGTGTAGTTTTTGCAGGCGTTCTGATGATAAGTCGGAGGTGGGCACGACTTCTATTGATTCGTTTATAGTGGCCCGAATATCGGGTGGCATCTTTTCAGATGTTATCCTTTCGAGTAGGACTCCTGAGCGAGTGAGCGAGGGCTTGGCTCCAAGAAGGAAGCGGTCGGATGATTGTTGAAAGATAAAGGGAAATTCCACCACATGAGGCTTCAATTGAGGCCGAACACGCCAACGGCGGGAGCCACCATTTAAAAAGCAGTGGTATCCGGCCAGCGGGTCTCGGTAAGAAGCTTTGTAGGAGGGGGTGCCGGTTTCCCCAATCCAGTAGGACCAAAATACCTTAGGATATTTAGCGATAATCCGTGCGGGTAGGGCGAGATCATGACAGATGACTGCGTCGTATTGGCTCCAGTCGTGTGACTCTGGCGCAATGGCAGACTTTCCTTGGGGCTGGCGGGGTTCGGGTCCAGCTTGGGGCATTAAATCTCTGTGATTCTCATAGATCCGTGCTGTTTTGGACGGGCTAGGATCACCGGCAAACGATTCACGCCAGTGTTGGCACTCGGAATCCGGGCTTACTTTCACGATGATGAATTCAGTTTGAAAAAAAGTAAAAAAAGCGGTCGGGCCGATCATTTTCGGAGTGGAGAGGACGAGGGAGAGAAGGTCGGCACTGGAGCCGGGACGGGTGTAGATGTGGCTGGCCACTTCACTTTTCACGACTGCGATACGAAGGGGCGGGGCAACTTGCGGGGTGCTAGGATAAAGAGTGGCAGAGGGAGAGGCGTGGATTTCCAGCCAACGGAGGGCTGGCCGAGGCAAAAAAGCGGCAAAGGGCTCGCACCATTCTGGGATTGCTGAAAACATGATTTATCCTAGCCCGAAAAAGGATATCATGACGAGATGGACCTGATGGGGAAAAGATGAATTTGGTGCGACAATTAAAAGGATGGATTTATAGCCAATACCCCTCCTCGAGCTCGAAGTTACATGAAAAAAGACGGAAGGGACTTTTTTACCGATTCGTTTCGGCAGAAATATTGATATGCCAAATAGAACAAGATCGAATTTTCTGGGAGAAGTTTCTTCGCCCACAAATGGGCGGGGTGTTCTGGGAGGTTGGGGCGGGTGACGGGGTGGTGGGAAGTCACACTTTGGGGTTGGAAATTAAGCGTGAATGGGGAGGGACAAATTTCGAGCCTCACAAGCAACCGTCTCTGTATGCGGCAAAAGTCCGTAAGTGCCGGATGGTGGGCACTAATAAGGAATTTGGTTTTGAAGAGAAACCTGATCTGGTTGCTATCCACCGGCCGGAGGAGTTCCCCGCGATTTGGGAGCGACTGGATGAAGGACTCATTGCTCCTCAATGGGTTATTGTGGAGAACGCGCATCCCGATCCGAAGTGGTGCCGTTTCCTGAAGAGATTGCGGTACGAGTTGCGGTTCTTTTTCCACGACGATGAGTATTATGAATTACAAGCTTAAGACCGCGGGGCTGACGATGAAAAAATGAAGATCGCTTTTCATAGCTCCTATCTGGGTTACCGTGGCACAGAGGTTGCCTTGATGGACTACGCTTGGGGGAACCAAGCAATCTTGTGCAACGAATCCTTTTTTCTTATGCCGTGGAGGGAGTTAGGGGAAGAGCATCCTGTGGCAAAAAAAATGAGGGAAATTGCGCCTCTTAGGTTTTATCGAACGAGTGAGGAGCGAGAGGGAATTCTTGCAGAGGAAAAGGCGGATCTTTTTTTCTGCATCAAAAACGGGTTCAATGACGGGGTTTTTTCAAGAAAAGTTGCCACTGGAATCCAGGCCATCTTTCGCGAATCGGAGTTTCACGGGGATGTATACGCTTATATTTCTCAATGGCTCTCCGATGTTATGACTTATGGCAAAGCACCCGTTGCCCCTTGGATGATTCGTGTAGACGAAAATCAGGAGAACTTGCGCACGGAATTAGGAATTTCTCCGAAAGTTTGTGTCTTTGGGCGATATGGAGGGGACGATTCTTTTGACATTCCCTGGGTTCAGCAGGTTGTTGTGGAAGCAGCCCGAAAGGACGCTGATATATGCTTTGTTTTTATGAATACTCAGGAATTTCCAAGGGCAAGGGGATTGTCCAATGTCCGCTTTCTTCCAGCCACTTCGGATCCGATCCGCAAACGCGCCTTTATCAATACTTGTGACGCGATGATTCACGGGCGGCAACGCGGGGAGACGCTTGGCCTCGCCTGCTTGGAGTTTGCCAGTGCGGGCCGGAAAGTCCTGACTTACTCGGGCTCCCCAGAGTTGGCTCATCTTGGGATTTTAGGGGAGGCGGGGTTGCTTTATACGGATGAAAGAGAATTAAGGGAGCTCTTGAAGCGACCGACCAACAGTTTTCGGCATGAGCAAAATTTTGAGCATTTTTCTGCGGAACCTGTGATGAGGCAGTTCCAAAAGGTTTTTCTTGGAACTCGACTATGATTCCTAAAATCATCCATTATGTTTGGCTGGGACCAAAACCTGTTGACGAATTAGGACAGAAGTGTCTGTCGAGCTGGAAGCAGTATCTTCCAGATTGGGATTTGCGGATTTGGAATGAATCTAACAGCCCTATGAATCATCCGTTTACAAAACAGATGATGAGTAGAAAGCTATATGCCTTCGCTTCGGATTATGTCCGGCTCAATGCCTTGTTGAAATATGGCGGACTGTATATGGACACTGATGTAGAGCTCTTAAGTAATCCCGCTCCCCTTTTTGAAGGGGATAGGTTAAATCTCGGGCTTTTAACGATTCAGAACCGCCTAGCTAAATGTTCAGTGGCAACCAACCTAATTGCGGCAAAACCAGGGAATTCAGTAATACGAGATATCCAGCGCAAGTATGATCATCTGAAACGGGCGATCATGAATAACACTATATTCACTAATGAGATCATTCCGCTTTTTAGTCGGAAAGAAATGCCTCGAGATGGGAACTTCGAATTTATCGAAGAGTCAGGGGTTCGTCTTTATCATCCAGACTTTTTCAACCCTGTCCTACAAGAGGAAAGAGGAAAGACGAAGCCTCTAATCCGCTCGCGATCGGTCGCGCTCCATTATGGAATGGGAGCATGGCATGGAAAACAAGATCCTGAAAATATCTTCAGGCGCATCTTGGATTATCGGGCGGACCGCAGGTTTCTGCGGCCGATCGAAAAAAAACTTAAACAGATCGTGCGAAAAGATAAAATTCATTATGGGCCGATAGCTAGTGACGTGGTTATTCCCAAGATCGCCCACTACGTTTGGCTTGGGGGAAAGCCATTGTCAGCGATCGGCCAAAAATGTCTTAGGAGTTGGGAAAAATATCTCCCGGGTTGGGAAATTCGGCGGTGGGATGAGAGCAACAGCCCCGTAGACCACCCTTTTGTCAAAAAAATGCTGGCGGAGCGAAAATATGCTTTCGCGTCCGACTACATCCGCCTTCATGCCTTGTCAGGTCTGGGCGGCTTGTATCTTGATACCGATATGGAGCTGATAGGGGATGTGACTCCATTACTAACAAGGTCCTGTGTACTGGCTTTTCTGTCGGCCCAGAATCGGCCTAGCAAGAATTCAGCGGCAATGGGCTTCTTCGCATCTGTTCCGCAACATCCTTGGGTGGTGGAGCTCAGAAGTCGGTACGACGAACTGCGTAGGGCGGTGATGAACACCACTCTGACCACGCAAAGCCTGCAGGCCAGGGGGTTGGGATTCCTGCGGGACGAAAATCCAGGGCGTGATTTCTGGGAGCTTGGGGATATCCGCATTTACCATTCAGATTTTTTCTATCCCCCCGGAAGTTCGGCGCGTGGGTTCCAGCCGACTTTTCGCACTTTAGGAATCCACCTCGCGGAGGGAAGCTGGCACGGGCAGGCTACCCCGCTTTCGCCTTGGAGAAGGTTTCTAGATTACCGTCTAGACCGAAAAGTGCTGCGGCCGATTGAAAATGCGGTCAAAAAGATAGTGCGATGAGCGACAACTTGCAGACTCCAGTCAGCGTGTTCTTTTATCGAAGGCCAGAACATCTTCGGAAGGTAATGGCCAAAATCCGGGAGGCCCGGCCCGCGGTACTTTTTGGAGTCTCGGACGGTCCAAAACCTGGAAATGAGGAGATCCAAAAAGGGGTGGAGGAGTCACGGAAGGTATTTCGCGAAATGATCGATTGGCCTTGCCGGTGGGAGTTGTTGGAAAGGGAGACCAACTTGGGCTCCTACTTAAGCGTATCCAGAGGTTTGGACTGGGTGTTTGAGAGGGTGGCGGGAACGATCGTATTGGAGGACGATACGGTGCCGGATCTCACCTTCTTCCGGTTCGTTGCTGAGTTGTTGGAAAAGTATCGGGACGATCCAAATGTGGGGGCAGTCTGCGGCAACAACTATGACGATCCCAAAGATTGGACGAGCGCAGCTAGTTACCGGTTTACAAGATATCATCATTCCTGGGGGTGGGGGACCTGGAAGCGGGCGTGGCAATATTTTGACCGTGAGGAAAAACTCCTTGCAGAAATTCCGAGAATAAAAAAAGAAAACTGGATGAAACTATCCCGCAGGGAGTGGGCCTACTGGGAACGCTGTTTCCAGCGAACTTATGCACGGAAACTAGATGCGTGGGACTACCGCTGGACACTTTCGCTGTGGATCAATCATATGGCCTGCATCATACCAAAAGTAAACCTGGTGCGAAATATCGGCTTTGACGAGAAGGCGACCCACACAGTAGAACGAAACTTTATGAATCTAAAAATGCATTCGATGAAACCAATGAGATTTCCACTGGTAATTCCTTCCGAAAAAGAATGCCGATTATCTATGGACAACTTGGTTTTCAAGCGGCACTACCAAAAGCTTGAAGGACGAAGAAGTTTTCTGAGAAAAATACGGGATAGACTTAAAAAGTATTTTAAGACGACAATAAAATCATCCATAAGTGATACAGATAATTATCGGCAGGCATGTCTTGAGGCTGCTAATAACGAAGGATCATTCTCTATATTCAAACAGGACTCAAGATACAAAGAAATTCTTGAACACACAGATTATAAAACTGGGCTTCTTTATTTGGAGGAAATTAAAAAGAATGCAGAGATATCTGAAAACATAAGAAGCTTTGTCGGAAACGACAAGCTTGGTAATCCAGAGCTCTTTATGTTCCCAAATATCGGGCTGTTTTCTCCCTCAACGCTGCGATATGTAAAAGTGTTAGCCGATCTAGTTAAAAAGTTTAAAACACTATCCAATCTAAAGATAACCGAAATTGGAGGCGGATATGGCGGTCAGTGCCTAATCATTCATCAGCATGCCAATCCAAAAAGCTATCGAATATTCGATTTGCCAGAGGCGCTACTACTAACCGAAAGATATCTAAAGAAAAGCAACGTGAAAAAAACTGAGCTGTGTACTTTAGAGAAACCCATTGTCTTGTCGCAGTCTTCTGGTCTGGAGACAGACCTCCTGATCAGCAACTATGCCTTTTCCGAAATCAATTCCCATATTCAAAAGATATACCTTGAGAAGGTGATAGTTAATTCAAAAAAAGGCTATATGACCATGAACTCTATAAGTGAAGCATGTGGGGTGGATTCAATGCCTTTCGATCGTGTAATCAGGACGCTCGAAGCAAGGGGTCCAGTCAAAGTCGAAACTGAGAAACCCTTAACATTTTTGGGAAATCAGGTAATATGGTGGGACTGGTCGTAAGTTTCTGATCCGGTTAAATGCAGTTAGAACTGTCTGCAATTAATTTAATACTCTTTATTTTTACCGTTCCTTGTCGGGAAAACCCTATCACTTAAATTTTGAAAATGTGTGAAATCATATCTAGCGAAAAACTTATTTTTCTAAAAGAATCTGATATGGGGAAAGCATTTCACGCGGAGGTAATATCTTGGTTTGAAGATGCATTTCCTTGACTCTTATAACGTCTTACTGAAAGATTACTCTTCTTTCCAAGCTGACATGTTGCTTGACGCCATTTTATTCCAAATACACATGGAAATGCAGCAGAGTAGGAGAAGCCAGTGGTGGGAAACAAATGACCTCTTGAAAAAATATTTCTCATGCAGGCTGTTATCCTAGCTGAAGGGCAGATGGAATCTTTTCCGGAAGGTATGTGGTCGAATCCGAAGATTGTAATTCCCCGCACTGTTTCTTTTTAACCTAGAATATCCTAAGATCATGTTTTGGGCCTTTTCAAAAAAGATTAGAAAGTCGAATCTGCAGAGAATTATTCTGCAGCTCACCCGTCCCAAAGTATTTGCCGATTCCGCATCCTTCCGGCACGCTGTTTCTTCCTGTAGGGGGCGTGTCCCCAAGCAGTTTGCATACCAGTATATCAATCCAGGCGGGGTCAAAAAAGTTCCGTTTATCCTGTTGGGAGATAGCCACATTCTAAACTGGAAAAACTATTCAGCTGAGATTTATTTCGGTTGGCTTTCGGAAAGCTCGGCCATTATCCCAGATGTGATTCATGAAATCCTAGGCCGACTGCCAGAAATGGAGAAGGTGTTTGTCCGGATCTTTACTTCGGATCGAGGCTTGCTCTCAAAATCTTCTTTTTTTCAGGAGGCCCCGAATGGAAGCACTCTCCCGTGGGTTAAGCCGATCCCACCCCAGTTCGAAAAAACACGACTGCTTTCCATTGTTGCCTCTCGCAAACAGCAGACAGAGGGACATCGGCTTCGAGATGAAGCGATCCGAAAATATCAACCACTGGATGTTTTTGGGCAGGGGCGGCAAGAGATCGGTGACAAGAAGGATGCCCTTTGGCCCTATTGCTTTTCCTTGGCGTTGGAAAACGCTAGTTATCCAGATTATTTCACCGAAAAGATTACAGACTGTTTCGCCTCCAAGACCGTGCCCATTTATTGGGGCAATCCAGAAATCGGATGTAAATTTAATCCGAAAGGAATTCTGCTATTCAACGATATTCGCCGTGAGGACTTGACCTTAGACTTGTATCACCGACTTCTGCCTGCCGTTGAGGACAATTTTCGGAGAACTTTACTTCTAGAGCTTCCCGATGACATCATATTTCAAAAGCTCCAAAGCCATCTATCGGCATTGGGGAAATGGGGGGGGGGTTCGACGTGATATCTAGTACTTTTAATCGAATGGCTGACAAGAGGCCCTCTTTGCTCCTTCTCACGGCTGGTAGAGAAGTGTTTCTTGAAGAGAACCTTTTGAGCATTCAGAAGCAGACCTTGGCTCCTGCGCAAGTGATTCTGGTGAATGATGGAAAGGCGTTATCGGATCGGCTAATCCAAATGGCCCAAGCCTGTTCAAAGAAAGTCCAAATTCTGTGCACTGCCCATACTTGTTCTGGGCAATGGAGCGCCTTCGAGGTTGGGCTTAAGGCGATGGGCGCAGCCTACCCTTTTTCGATCATTCACGACGACGACCGTTTAAAACCAGATTATGTGGAAACCCTTACGAGATTCGCACAAGATCATATGGAACCTTGGATTTGTTCCCATAACTTGGAGGTCTTTCATCTAAACTCAGTCGGCAATTCGCTGATTTTACCAAACGAATTACGGCCTTTTGTGCTGCATGACAAATGGGAGGCCTGCCATCATTACTCCCGGTCGTTCCTTCCATTTCCCGGGACCTGTTTTGGAATTCCGGCAGCTGTAGTTTCCAAGCACCTCCAATCAGAGTTTCGTGAAATGGCGGACGTAGTCCTCCTTTGTGAATGCGGACAAAAAGCACGTATCTTCTTCGAGCCCAGACCCATCTATGAATACCGCCGGCATGACCAGCAGGTCTCGGAATTCATGGACCATGCCATGGAAGATAAACTTCAGGATTATCTACTGGGAGCTACGCGGGGCACAGGAGTGGAAGCTGAAATTAAAAGGAATCTGGAGCAACGAAGGGCAGAACGATTCTTTTCTTGGGCTTGGAAAGCCGGCACCTTCCAAGACTACCCCTTCCGGAAACAATTCCATTGGAGTCGGATGCTTCGATGTGTGCGTAATCGCAAGTTGCTCTTTGCTAAAATCTGTGCCATGGACTTTTATAAGAACTTTCAGCCCCTTAGAGGTGTATCACAGTAACTAAAATCCTTATATGAATCTTTCTAAAAAGAAATTTCTTCAAGTTGTTAAAAATGCCCCACTTGCGGCGATTGATCTTATTTTAACAGATCGAGTTGGAAAAATCCTACTGGGAAAGAGAAAAAATAATCCGGCCAAGGGGAAATGGTTTGTCCCTGGAGGAAGAATCCGAAAAAATGAGACTTTTGAAAAGGCCATCCAAAGACTCTCACGCGAAGAAGTCCCTTTTGGACGGGTGGGAAGGCCGAGACTTCTTGGAGCTTTTGAGCACTTTTACCGCGTTAATGTAGGTGGGAGCGGTTTTGGAACCCATTATGTTGTTCTAGCATACCATCTCCAGTGCCGGTTTAGCAAAAACCTAATCGCTACAAGGCAACATAATTTATTCCGCTTTTTTTCGCCTGAAGAAGCTTTGCGCAACAGGGCCGTTCATCCAAACACCAGGACTTATGCTCGCCAAATTCTAAGGTCATAAGGTATAACAATCTTCTCTAAATGATACCCCTTATGAAACACACCTTCCTGAGGGAAGGTCAAACGAAAGAAGCCTTGGTTGAATTTTTGCGCACCCAAGACCGGTTTAGTATGGGAAACGAGTGTCTAAAATTTGAAAAGGGTTTTGCGGATTTTCAAGGCCGAAAATTCGCAATTCTTTTTAACAGTGGCGGAAGCGCAAATCTAGCTCTCCTCCAAGCCCTTAAAAATCTAGAGAGAATAAAAACGAATGACCCTATTGGTTTTTCCTCGCTCACCTGGAGCACGAATGTCATGCCCATCATTCAGCTGGGCTTGGAGCCCATCCCCATCGACTGTGACCCTAATTACCTCAATGCAACCCACAAGACTTTCTCCAAGCGGCTAGAGACAACCTCCCTTCGCGCCTTCTTTATCACCAATGCTTTGGGATTTTTAGGTGATTTGCAGAAGATCCGTGATCTCTGTCTGGAGAGAAATATTCTATTGATCGAAGATAACTGTGAATCCTTGGGCACCGAACTTCAGGGCATCAAGGCTGGAAATTTCGGACTCGCTTCAACTTTCTCTTTTTTTGTAGCCCATCATATGAGCACCATCGAAGGCGGAATGATTTGTACCGATGACCCAATTCTGTGTGATATGTTGAGAATGGTCCGGGCGAACGGATGGGATCGAAACCTGTCTGCCGTCAAACAAAAAGAGTTGCGTCAGACGCACTCGATACCCAGCGAATTCGAGGCGAAATATGCATTTTACGAACTGGGCTTTAATTTCCGTCCCACTGAGATCACCGGATTTCTGGGAAATAGCCAACTCGCGTACCTTGGTGAAAACATCGCGAAAAGAGAGCAAAATCATATGTTCTTTGAATCTCTCATTGAAAAAAACTTTGAATTACGGGTAATCGAGCGGAAGCATCTCAACCGCTGCTCGGCCTTTTGTCTTCCCATTCTTTGCAAGAAAAGGGAATTTAGAGAGCGCTATAAAAGAAAATTCGGAGACTCTGGCATCGAAATCCGGCCCATGATTGCCGGCAATATCCAGAACCAGCCTTTCTACCGTCGCTATCAGTCAAAGACCTTTGATCTGCCTGGAACCGACGAGATCGACACCTGCGGCTTCTATTGCGGAAATTATCCTGAACTGGATGACACCGACCTGCAATGTATCGCCAGCTGCCTTTTATAAGGTGATTTACGTTAAAATCTATGGTGGCCTAGGTAACCAACTTTACCAATATGCCTTGGGGAAGGCTCTTGCCGTCCACCATTCCACCCTCTGCAAACTTGATTTGCGTGAATTTGAAACCTATAAACTTCACCGCTACTCCCTGTCACATTTCCATATCCCGGAATATCTTATGGAGGATTCAGAGTACCTGCAGATCGATGATCCCCAAAGAAGGAAATGGCATAAACGGCGCGGCAAAATCCCGATGGTTCGTGAGAAATCTTTCCATTTTGATGGCGAGATACGAAGGGGGCCTGGCCATGCTTATTTTGACGGGTATTGGCAGTCCTTCCGATACTTTGAGGAAATCCGCCCCATTCTGTTGCAAGAAATCTCCGTCAAATACGCCCCCTCCGGCGAAAATCTGGAATGGCTGAAACAAATT